>ENA-UZXA01002711-UZXA01002711.1-metagenome-genome-assembly--contig:-Day-1-1m-contig-2711_pt1 | contig 11531 bp, 16 predicted proteins | sample MGYA00260336_ERZ794896 | MGnify/ENA metagenome assembly ERZ794896
CAATACTTAATAAGTTGGGAATTTCATGTGAAGAGGATCCAGAAGTATCTAGAAAATTAGTTTTTAGAACAAACAAAAAAGACCTTCAGCTCATCATTGTGAGAGCTTCTGACGTACCCACGTATGTAGAATGGGGAGGTGCGGATATGGGGATCGCTGGCAAAGATGTATTAGACGAATTTAAAGGTAAAGGCCTATTTCAACCCTTAGATTTAGGGATAGGAAAATGTCAGTTAATGGTGGCAGCTCGTGAAGAGTTTGATTATGAGGGTAGCATTAAACAAAAAAAAAGGTTGCGTGTTGCAACCAAGTATCCACAAGCAGCAAGGGAATTTTTTTCAAATAAAGGGGTGCATATTGATGTCATCAAGCTTTACGGATCAATGGAATTGGCACCTATTGTTGGTATGTCAGATGTGATTGTAGATTTGGTTAGCTCAGGTAAAACGCTTGAAGCTAATAATCTTAAAGCATTTGAAAAAATCAGTGATATAAGTTCAAGGCTCATTATTAACCAAGCTGCGTTAAAAATTAAAAGAGAACAGTTAAAGCCATTAATTGAAAACTTTTCGAAAGTAGCTTTATAAATATTTTGAATATAAAAATACAATCAGCAAAAGATAAAAATTTTTTTAGTGAACTAAAAAATAATCTTGAATTTGATTCGAGTGGTAATAATGAGGTTCAGAAAATCACTAAATCTATTGTTAGTGATATTAAGAGGCAAGGAGATAAAGCCCTAATAAAATATACTGGTCAACTAGATCATCTTGAAGTGAATTCGGTATCACAGCTAGAGGTAAGTAAGGCAAGGTTAGAGAAAGCTTTTGAGAGTATTCCAGAGAAAACTAAAAAAGATCTTACCTTAGCAGCAGCAAGAATTAATAACTATCACCTCAAACAAAAGGGGGAATCATGGAGTTATGATGACGATGATGGATCAAGTTACGGACAAAAAATAACACCAATAGATTCAGTAGGACTTTATGTGCCTGGTGGAAAAGCAGCTTATCCCTCTTCAGTATTAATGAATGCTATTCCTGCAAAAATTGCAGGAGTTAAAAATTTAATTATGGTTGTACCTACTCCAGCTGGAGAACAAAATGAACTGGTCTTTGCTGCAGCAATGATAGCTGGCGTTGATAGAGTTTTTACAATTGGCGGAGCTCAGGCGATAGCATCACTTGCTTATGGTACAGAGACAATTCCAAAAGTTGATAAAATTGTAGGACCAGGAAATGCATATGTTGCTGAAGCAAAAAGGTTGGTATTTGGGACTGTTGGTATAGATATGATTGCAGGCCCTTCTGAGATTACAATTATATGTGATGGAAAAACAAATCCAGATTGGGTAGCAATGGATCTCTTTTCTCAAGCTGAACATGATGAGCTCTCCCAGTCAATTCTTATTTCGATAGATAATGAATTTCTAAAAAACGTTCAAGAAAGTATCAATCGCCTTATCAAGGATATGCCTAGAAAAAAGATAATAACAACCTCACTTGAAAATAGAGGTTTGTTTATCTTGGCAAAAGACCTAAGTGAAGCAGCAAAAATATCAAACTTCATAGCACCTGAGCACCTTGAGTTATCTGTTGAGAATCCAAATTTATTACTTGAAGAAATTTCTCATGCTGGTGCAATTTTTATGGGGAAAAATACATGTGAAGCAGTCGGAGATTATTGTGCAGGTCCAAACCACGTGCTACCAACATCAGGTACAGCTAGATTTTCTTCACCCTTAGGTGTCTATGATTTTCAGAAAAGGTCGAGTCTAATTAATTTATCGGCGAAAACGGCTCACAGCCTTGGCAGTGTTGCATCAAATCTCGCAATGGGCGAGGGTTTATTTGCTCATGCTGAATCAGCAAAGTATCGAATTAATAAAAAAAATGAGTAAGCTTTGGGGAGAAATAGTTGAAAAGTTAAAACCCTACACGCCAGGAGAGCAACCTAATGATTTAAATTTACTGAAACTCAATACAAACGAAAATCCATATGGCCCAAGTCCTTATGTTTTAAAAAATATTAAGAATAAATCCAACGATTCTCTAAGATTATACCCAGATCCTGAAAGTGTAGAATTAAAAAAATCTTTAGCTGAATATCATAATCTTTCACCTGAATCAGTTTTTGTAAGTAATGGTTCTGATGAATCTCTAGCATTCATTTTTCAAGGACTTTTAAAAAAAGACAAACCAGTTTTTTTTCCAAATATAACTTACAGCTTCTACCCAGTTTATTGTCAGTTATACGAGATCGAATATAGGCAAATACCCCTAGATCAAGAATTTAATATAAATCTTGATGATTACCGTATAGAAAATGGAGGCGTTATATTTCCAAATCCAAATGCACCCACAGGTATACCGAAATCATTAAAAGAAATTGAATCTCTTCTTTCAAATAATAATAGTGTAGTCGTAATTGACGAAGCTTACGTTGATTTTGGAACAAGCTCGGCGATAAAATTAATTAATAAATATGAGAATTTAATCGTAACTCAATCTTTTTCAAAAGGACGATCACTTGCAGGAATGAGAATCGGCTGTGCATTTAGCAGTCCATGCCTTATCGAAGCATTAAATCGAATTAAAAATAGTTTTAACTCATACCCAATTGATAGGCTAGCTCAAATTGCCGCCATATCATCAATTACAGACAAAATTTATTTTGAAGACAATTGTAATAAAGTCATTTCGGCCAGAGCATATTTGGAGGAGCAATTAAAAAGCATAGGCTTCGAGGTGTTACCTTCTGGTGCCAATTTTATTTTTACACAGCATATGCAAAAGAGTGGAGAAAATATATATGACGAATTAAGAAAAAATAAAATATTAGTTAGACACTTTAAGTCACCAGAAAAAATTTCAAACTTTATTAGAATCACTATAGGAACAATGAACCAAATGCATAAATTAGTCTCAGTTATGAAAGAAATAGTAAAATAAAAAATTAATTAAAGGTTAGCTAATATGTCCACAGTTTTTGATTTTCTAAAAAATGATTTCACCAGTCTATACATGAAAAACGTGCTAGAACACAAAGCAGTTAATAAGGCGATCGCCTTTTGTGATAATGATAATCTAAACTTAATATATACAGGTATGTTTTCTGAGGTAAACAATGGAAAGGGAATTACAGACGATCTTGAATTATATTTAGTAAGCTATTTAATACAAAAAAACAAAAATATAAAAGGATTTGGTAGGGCCTCTGCATATGTACTCGAAGATCAAACCACCTTTATTGGTTTTGATATCAAGACAGTAGATAATGAAATTTGGTCACAACAAAATCTTTTTTCTGTTGATGAAGAGAGCAAAGTTATTGGTGTTGAAGGAGATTACAAAGAGAGTAGTGATAAGAATGTTATTTGTCCATTAGTCACAAGTTATTTTGAAAAAATTGATTTTCCAGAAGATACGCTGAAGTATCTTGACAATCTATATGAGCAAATAAAGCCAAACCTCCAAATCACTCAAATAAAGTAAATTTTTAGTCTCTATCTTCTGGAGAAGTTTTTTAGATGAAAAAAAATTTATTAGAAACAAAAATATGTAAGGTTTGTAATAAACCTTTCTCTTGGAGAAAGAAATGGAAAAAAGTTTGGAATGAGGTTAAGTACTGTTCCGAGCGTTGCCGAAGAGAAAAATAGTCAAACTCATGCTAAAATCGCACTTATGAAAAGATCAGCGAAAGTATCAAGGAAAACCAAAGAAACTGATATTGAAGTGACCATCAACATTGATGGTTCCGGAAAATCTAATCTAGATTCTGGTATCGGTTTTCTTGATCACATGCTAGAACAAATATCTCGTCATGGTTTGTTTGATATTGATATTAAAGCAAAAGGTGATTTACATATTGACGCGCATCATACTGTCGAAGATATTGGAATTACATTGGGCCAAGCATTTGATAAAGCGATAGGAGATAAGTTAGGGATAAGAAGGTATGGACATGCATACGTCCCTCTTGATGAGGCACTTTCGAGGGTTGTTTTAGATATATCAGGTAGGCCTGGTCTAAAATTAAATGTTGAATTTACCCGAGCAAGAATTGGAGACTTCGATGTAGATTTGATTCATGAATTTTTCCAAGGGTTCACAAATCACGCAAATATTACACTTCATATTGATAATCTTCGCGGAGACAATGCGCATCATCAGTCAGAAACCATTTTCAAGGCTTTTGGCAGAGCGTTAAGGTTTGCTGTTGAAATTGATGAAAAAATTAAAGGTGAAATGCCTTCAACCAAAGGGTCTCTTTAAACCTATTAAATAATTCTTATTTATGATTGCAATTATCGATTATGGAATCGGCAACTTAAAATCAGTTCATAACGCTGTACGTTATATTGCACCAAAAACTCCATCCAAGGTAAGTAGTGACCCCGATTTTATTAATAAAGCTGATAAAGTAATTTTCCCTGGCCAGGGAGCAATGCCAGATTGTATTAAAGAGTTAGACAAAAGAGGTATAAGGGATGTGGTGATTGAGTCAGCTAAAAAGAAACCTTTTTTGGGCATCTGTTTAGGCCTTCAATTGCTTTTCGAAAAAAGTGAAGAGGGTGATGTTGATGGTTTTGGTATTTTTGAAGGTAGGATAAAGAAATTTCAACCAAATAAGCAAGTGAGAATTAAAATTCCGCATATGGGCTGGAATAAGGTGCATCAGTCTTTAAATCATCCTATGTGGAATAATATAAATCCAGGCAGTTCTTTTTATTTTGTTCATAGTTTTTATGCGTCAGATGTAAAAAAAGAATATGTCACAGGTACAACAAATCATGGTGAGGAATTTACTTGTGCAATCGCTAAAGAAAATATTTTTGCTGCCCAGTTTCATCCTGAAAAGAGTGCTGAATTGGGTTTACAGTTATTAGATAATTTTATTTCATGGAAAATTTAATCCTATGTTAATAATTCCAGCTATTGATCTTAAAGACGGTAAGTGTGTTCAACTTCAACAAGGATTAATGGACAAATCTACTATCTTTTCTGAAAACCCTTCAGAAATGGCGAGAAAATGGGTTGATGAAGGAGCCAAAAGACTTCATCTTGTAGATTTAAATGGAGCATTTTCGGGTAGACCAGTTAATGAAACGGCTATAAAGTCAATCGTTTCTGAGGTTGGAGGTGAAATTCCAATTCAACTAGGTGGCGGCATAAGAAATATTGATACAGTCGAAAGCTTTTTAAATAGTGGTGTTGATTCAGTAATAATTGGAACAGCAGCTGTTACGAATCCTGGATTTTTACACGAGGCATGTTTTGCTTTTCCCGGCCAGATAATTGTTGGGCTCGATGCAAAAGATGGTGACGTTGCCATTAATGGTTGGGAGAAAATGACAGGACATAATGTGATTGAATTAGCACAAAAGTTTGAAGATTACGGTGTCGAATCAGTGATATATACCGATATTGGAAGAGATGGTATGTTAGCTGGTGTCAATGTGGATGCGACCGTTAAGCTTTCAGAAGCACTAAAAATACCCGTCATTGCAAGCGGTGGAGTTTCGAATTTAAATGATATTAAATTACTTTGTGATGTGGCTAATGTAGGGATTCGTGGAGTTATAACAGGGACAGCTATATACAAAGGTACGTTAAATTTTAAAGAAGCTAATGATTTAGCAGAGAAATTAACAGGGTAGTTATGACCGTTGCCAAAAGAATTATTCCTTGTTTAGACGTCAATGATGGCCGAGTGGTTAAAGGAATTAATTTTGTTGAATTAAAAGACGCAGGAGACCCGGTTGAGATTGCAAGATCTTACAATGAGCAAGGCGCAGACGAATTAACTTTTCTAGACATCACTGCAAGTTCAGATAACAGAGGCTTATTGTTCGACATTATCGAAAAGGTTGCTAATCAAATTTTCATTCCTTTAACTGTAGGAGGAGGAGTAAGGAATTGTGACGATATTAGAAATTTATTAAATGTAGGAGCAGACAAAGTAGGTATTAATACATCTGCAATTTTAAATCCAAATTTTGTATCTGAATCATCAAGTAGATTTGGCTCACAAGCCATAGTAGTTGCAATTGATGCAAAAAAAATTGATGATCATTATGAAGTTTTTACACATGGTGGTAGAAATGCTACTGGGATAAATGCAATTGAATGGGCCAAAAAAATGGCTGATTTTGGAGCAGGTGAATTATTGATTACAAGTATGGACAGGGATGGAACAAAAAAAGGGTTTGATAATAATTTAATGAAGTCTATTTCGGATGCAGTCGATATTCCAATTATTGCCTCTGGGGGAGCAGGATCACTTAGACACTTAGTTGATGGCATCAAAGAAGGTGAAGCGGATGCTGTGCTTGCTGCAAGTATTTTTCATTACGGTGAATATTCAATCAAAGAGGCTAAAAAATATATGCACGAACATGGAATTGAGATGAGATTATGAAAAATTGGATAGAAAACATTAAATGGACAGAGGATGGACTCGTTCCTGTGGTAGTACAGGATCATATTTCAAATAAAGTCATTATGTTTGCCTGGATGAATCGCTTGTCATTGGAAGCTTCCATTAAACAAAAGAAAGCAATATATTGGTCACGCTCCAGAAAGAAAATTTGGACCAAAGGTGAATCATCAGGGTACTATCAACATATTAAAGATATGATTATTGATTGTGACAAAGATGTTTTACTTATTAAAGTAATACAAGAAGGTGGCATAAGTTGTCATACAGGTAGGGAAAGTTGTTTTTATTATCGAGTAGATATGGAGAGTAATATTATTGAAGAATGTGAGAAGGTGATTAAGAATCCAGATGAAATATATAAGGATAAAAAATGAAAGATGAATTCTTAGAACATCTCTTAGGCATCATTAAATCTAAAAAAGGCGAAAATCCTGAAAAATCTTATACGGCAATGCTACAACAAAGCGACATTAATGAAACCCTTAAAAAAATTGAAGAAGAAGCATTTGAAGTAATAGATGCCGTAAAATTAAAAAATAAAAGTAATATTGTTCATGAAGTTGCTGATCTATGGTTTCATTGTCTAGTCGTTTTGGCAAAAAAAAACCTCACTGTTGAAGATATAACAAACGAGTTAAAAACAAGACAGGGTATATCTGGGATAGAAGAAAAATTAAATAGAACTAAAAAAGTAAAGTGAATAAAAATGACTGTATTTTTTGTAAAATTGTAAAAAAAGAAATCCCTGCAAGCATAGTTTATGAGGATGAAGAATTACTTGCCTTCAAAGATATTAATCCAATTGATAAAGTTCATCTGTTGATCATCCCCAAGGAGCATATTGAAAATTTATTTTCATGCGAAAAAAAGCACAACGAACTTCTTTCTAAAATGTTGCTTCTGGCTCCTAAATTAGCAAAAGAAAATGGACTTGAGGGATTTAGGGTTATGATAAATAGTGGAGAAAAGGGTGGACAAGAAGTTTTTCACATTCATTTTCATGTTTATGGCGGAAGCGAAAAAATAGCTAAAATTTAAAGGAGCTTAAATTATGATTGGAACAACGGAATTAATAATTATTTTGTTAATAGTTTTGGTAATTTTTGGAGCAGGAAAGTTAAAAAATGTAGGGAGTGATTTAGGTTCGGCTATAAAAAGTTTCAAGGAAGGCATGGGCGACAAAGGCGAGCCTAAAAAAAACAAAAAACAAAAAACAAAAAAACAAACTAAATAAAATTCATGCTTGACATTTCTTTTGCCGAACTATGTATTGTATTACTTGTTGGAATTATTTTTATTTCTCCCAAAAATTTCCCGACTCTCTTCAAGGCTATGGCAAGGATGTATAAAAAAGCAAAAAATTCTTTATTAGATATTAAAGATGAAATCGAAAGAGAGGACAAATTTCAAGAGTTAAAGAAAATCGAAAATGAATTTAAAATTTTAAAAAATGAAACTAAAAAAAAAATTAAAAAAATTAAAAAGATTTGAAAAAACAAACACTATTCCTTTCACACTTTAAAGACTTAAGGTCGGTTTTAATTAAATCTTCAATTATATTTTTTGTGATTTTTATTTCACTTTTTTCTTTTTCAAATGAAATATACCAATTTTTTGCCTCTCCTTTAATGCATCAACTCGAATCTGTTAATGGCAGTCTAATTTCAACAAAATTAACAGCTACCTTTGTAGCCCCCTTTAAGATTACTTTATTCGTCACCTTGATTATTTCATTACCTTTTATTTTTTTTCAATTATGGAAATTTATTGGACCAGGATTATATAAAAAGGAGAAAGTTTTTATCTTGTCAGCTTCTTTTTTTAGTTTTGGATTATTTATTATTAGTTTAGTCTTTGTTTACCTGATTCTTTTTCCAAATATATTTCGATTTTTTGTAATAACGGCTCCAGGAAATGTTGACCTAATGATTGATATTTCTCAATACCTAGAAATGATTTTAGCCTTATTTTTTGCCTTTGGTATTGCTTTTCAAATTCCTATCATACTTATCACTATTGTAAAATTTAAATTGCTTAGTATCGATAAAATAAAGTCAAATAGAGCTTATATATATGTGGGCTCATTTATATTTGCTGCTATTTTTACACCACCAGATGTGTTGTCACAAATCTTACTAGCAATCCCAGTAATTTTATTATTCGAACTTGGATTAATAATTTCGATAAATTTATTTAAAAGTTAATTGTTTTATATCAACAAAGAGGCTTTTTTTTGAATTTTAGTATTTTTTATTGGTCCTTATAACCTATAATATCGACATAAAATAATTCGATTTAATTAAATAGACTTTTAAGGACAATTCATGGCAAAAAACAATAAAAAAATCGACGTTAATCGGAGAAAATTTTTATTGGCTGCAACTTCTGCAACAGGCGCAGTAGGAGTTTGTGCTTTAGGAGTACCTTTTGTTTCAAGTATGAGCCCTAGTGAAAAAGCTAAAGCCGCGGGCGCTCCAGTGAAGTTTGATATAGCTCAAGTACCCAAAGGGGGACTCAAAACAGCAGAGTGGCGAGGACAGCCAGTGTGGATTTTAAATAGAACAAAAAAAATGTTATCTAGTTTAGACGATACAAAGATTCTTACAGATCCTGATTCAAAATCACCACAACAGCCCAAAGATTGTCAAAATGCAACAAGATCAATAAAACCCAATTTATTAGTGATGGTTGGTATTTGTACTCATCTGGGGTGTTCCCCAACCCCTAAATTAAATAATGGTGGTGATATGGGAAATAATTGGGAAGGTGGATTTTTTTGTCCATGTCATGGCTCAAAGTTCGATCTAGCTGGAAGAGTATATAAGGGATCACCTGCTCCAACAAATCTTGTGATACCTCCATATCGATATAGTGATGACAAAACAATCATCATTGGTGAAAGTGAGCCTAAGAAGGGATAAATGAAAAAAGATATAAATAGACAAAATAATACAGTTGGGATCATGGGGTGGATCGACGAAAGATTTCCTCTTTCTTCATTCATAAAAAATCATTTAACAGAATACTACGCCCCTAAAAACTTTAATTTTTGGTATTTTTTTGGCGCTATCGCTTTATTTGTATTTGCAATGCAAATACTCACAGGGATTTTTCTAACCATGTACTACAAACCTGATGCTGCACAAGCTTTTGCATCAGTTGAATTTATTATGCGAGATGTTTCATTTGGATGGTTGATTAGATACATGCATTCAACAGGAGCCTCGCTTTTCTTTGTGGTTATCTACTTACATATGTTTAAAGGGCTTATGTATGGATCCTACAAAAAACCTAGAGAGCTTTTATGGCTCTTCGGAGTAGCAATTTTCTTACTTTTAATGGCGGAAGCTTTTTTTGGATATCTCCTCCCTTGGGGTCAAATGTCATACTGGGGTGCGCAGGTAATTGTTAACCTTTTTGCCACAATTCCTTTCATAGGACCTGATTTAGCAGAATGGGTAAGAGGAGATTATTTAGTTTCTGATGCCACCCTCAATCGTTTTTTTGCCTTTCATGTAATTGCTCTTCCACTTGCACTGGCTGGATTAATATTGTGTCATTTAATTGCTTTGCATGAAGTAGGATCAAATAATCCAGATGGAGTTGAAATAAAAGATACAAAAGATAAAAAGACAGGCATTCCGTTAGATGGTATCCCCTTTCACCCTTACTATACTGTCAAAGATTTAATTGGACTTTCAGTATTTTTAATAGTATTTGCTTCAATTATATTTTTTGCACCTGAAATGGGGGGCTATTTCTTAGAAGCAAATAACTTTATGCCTGCAGATCCATTAGTTACACCCTCCCATATTGCACCTGTTTGGTACTTCACCCCTTTTTATTCAATTTTACGAGCAGTTCCACCCATACTTGGAAGTCAGTTTCCTGGCGTCGCTGCAATGGGGTTAGCTGTCTTAATATTCTTTTTTATCCCTTGGTTGGATAAAAGCAAAGTGAGGTCAATTAGGTACAAAGGTACGCTTTACAAAAAATGGTTATCGCTTTTTGTTGTTAGCTTCATTGTTTTAGGTTATCTGGGAACATCTCCCTCGAACATATGGGGACAGTTCAGTAGTGTAATTCCATTACTAGGCGGTGTAGATATTGCAACAGTTGTTGCCAGAATCTTTACTTTTACATATTTTGCGTTTTTTATAATGATGCCCATCTACAGTAAAAAAGATATTACAAAAAAAGTTCCGAAAAGGGTAACAATGAAATGAAAATTTTTGTAACAACTTATCTATTATTTTTATCTACCTGCTTTGCAGCTGAAAATGTAGAGCTTCTAAAGGCACCTATTGATTTAACAGATAATCAATCCCTTCAAAGAGGGGCTAGAACTTTTACCAACTATTGTTTAAATTGTCACAGTGCAAATTATATGAGGTACAGCAATCTAGAGGATATTGGCTTATCTGCAGAAACTATCAAACGTGACTTGATGTTTAATGGAGACAAAATTGGTGACACGATGTCTGTCACTATGCCTGTTAAAGAATCGAAAAAGTGGTTTGGTGTTACACCACCAGATTTATCAGTAGTAGCCAGAGCTAGGGGCGCAGATTGGATTTACAGTTACATGCGAGGATTTTATCGAGATCCAACAAGAGCTATGGGATGGAATAATACTATTCTTGCAAATTCCGCCATGCCACATATCCTTTGGGAGTTGCAAGGTGAGCAAATTTTAAATCCCAAAACGAAAAAGTTAGAAAAATTTACCTCTGGAAAATTAAATACAAAAGAGTATGATTCCATGATTGCGGATTTGACGAATTATTTAGTTTTCATGTCAGAACCAGGTCAGCTGAAAAGAAAAAAAATGGGATATTACGTGATCGGTTTTTTATTATTACTTCTTTTCTTAACGATTAACCTTAAAAAAGAATTTTGGAGAGATATTAAATAATACGATGATGAAATTATATTCAAACTCAACAGACCCTTTTAGCCACAGATGTAGAATTGTCCTTTTTGAAAAAGGAATGGACTTCGAAGTGATTGATGTAGATTTAACAAACCAGTCTGAAGATCTATCAATTCTAAGTCCTTATTCAAATGCTCCCGTTTTGGTTGAAAGAGAT
>ENA-UZXA01000329-UZXA01000329.1-metagenome-genome-assembly--contig:-Day-1-1m-contig-329_pt1 | contig 11526 bp, 9 predicted proteins | sample MGYA00260336_ERZ794896 | MGnify/ENA metagenome assembly ERZ794896
TAAATTACAAGAAATAGATATTTTACAATTAGTGAACGCTGCTTATATAAAAGCAACTACTCAGCATACTAGTAAACAAATGGTGGATGGTATGATTTCACTTTATAAAAAAGTGTATGAAAACAATTAAAACCCCCATTATCCCTATAGTACAAACTTTCATAAACGTGAAAGATCAACCTCATGAGTTAGACTATAAAGCTATTAGTGTGTTTAGTGCTTTGGGTTTTTTCTTGGATACGGATACGTATTGGAAAGATAAAAAAGTTTTGCCTCCTGCTAGTATTAATAAAATTGATGATGCCGGATATTTGATTTCGTCAAAACCGTGGTTTGAATGGTATTATAAACCCAAACAAATTAATTTAAATGAAGCTACTACCAATTTTGGTGAATTGTTTGAAGAAATTGTCAAAGAGCAATGTAAAGATAAAAAGGTTATTTTACCTATTTCAGGAGGATTGGACAGCCGAAGCCAGGCTGTGGCTTTGCATAAGTTAGGTGTTGCTGTAAAGTCTTATAGTTACTCCTTTGAAAATGGATATAATGAAGCAGGGATCTCAAAAAAAATCGCAGAAAAATGTGATTTTCCATTTCAAGAATTCACAGTATCAAAATCCTATCTATGGAATAAAATAAATGAATTAGCAACAATTAATAACTGTTATTCAGAATTCACCCATCCGAGACAAATGGCAGTGATTGATGATATTGAAAAACTAGGTGACGTTTTTTCACTAGGGCATTGGGGAGATGTATTGTTTGACTCTGAAAATTTACAACAAAATTATTCTGATAAGGAAATACTTCCCTTGATTAAGAAGAAAGTCATTAAAAAAGGGGGGCTTGAGTTAGCAACATCCTTATGGGAAAATTGGAAACTAGCAGGAGAATTTGAAGACTATCTCGATATAAGAATACTAACTTTATTGTCTAGAATTAATATAGCGAACTCCAATGCCAAAATACGTGCCTTTAAATCTATGTATTGGGCGCCAAGATGGACATCCATTAACTTGACAGTCTTTGCAAGGAACAAAGAAATATATTTACCTTATTATGATGATCGTATGTGTAAATTTATTTGTGAAGTTCCTGAATCATTATTAAAAAATAGGCAGATTCAAATAGAATATATAAAGAAAACTAATATAGCTGTAGCAAAAATTGTTTGGCAAGATGCCAAACCTTTTAATCTATTTAATCATCACCTAGCAAAAACTCATCTTAGATTACCCTTCAGAGTCACAGAAAAATTGAAACGTGAATTTAAAAGTCTTTTAGGTAAAAAATTTGTGCAACGTAATTGGGAACTACAATTTTTAGGAAGTGAAAATAAAAAAAGATTAAACTCACATTTTAAAACGGATAGTTTTAATAAAGAGGTTGATAAAGAATTGGTAAAAAAAATCATGAATTTATTTTATGACAATAACAGTGTTTATTATTCTCATGCTTTAAGTATGTTATTAACTATGGGTATGTTTTTAAATAGTCAAAAATAATGAATAAGATAAAAATACTTTATACAATACCAAATTTTGAAACTGCTGGAAGCGGTAAAGTTGTTCATGATTTAGTTAAGGGTTTGGATAAAGAAAAGTTTTCACCTGAAATTTGCTGTTTTCATAGTAAAGGAGAGTACTTTAAAGAGATAGAAAAATTAGGGGTTCCAATTCACATACACCCATTTACCAAAGATTTAAAACCCTATTTGTCATTGTTATTTAGGATTTACAAAATATCAAAATTTTTTAAAAAAAATAAATTTGATATTATTCATTCTTGGAACTGGAGCTCAGATATAACAGAACCTTTAGCGGCTAAATTAGCTGGCATAAAATGGCTTTACACAAAAAAAGCTATGAGTTGGGGAAACCCAAATCTTTGGAAATTAAGATCTTTATTAGCAACCAGAATACTAGTATTAAACAATGACATGGTTCCTCGGTATTTTAGTAAAATTAAAAAAAAAACAAAATTAATTTATTTAGGTGTAGATACAGATTTTTACATTCCTCAAAATAAAACATATACAACACCTCTAGGTCATCAATTTTCAGAAAAAGACTTTGTAATTATCACCATAGCTAATTTAGTACCAATTAAAGGAGTAGAATATTTAATAGATGCTGTTAACAAGATAAATGATAAGCGAATTAAATTATTAATTGTAGGAGATAATAAAAATGAATATGGAAAAAATTTAATTAAAGATAATATAAACTCTAATGTTTTTTTTATTGATAAGCAGTTAGATGTTAGACCTTTTCATGCTATTGCCAATTTATTTGTAATCCCCACAAAAACTTCATGGGAAGGGTTGCCTGTTTCTCCTTTAGAAGCTATGAGCTCACAAAGAATAGTAATAGGAAGTAATGTAGAGGGCGTAAGGGAAGTGTTGGGTAATTTTAAAGATTTTATCTTTCCTGCTAAAAATGTAGAAGTAATAATTTCAAAGATTAATTGGATTATGAACATGACACCTTTGGAAAAAAAGATGCATGAATTAAATATGAGAAAAGAAATAGAACAAAATTTTACTCTAAAAAAGTGTATAGATTTGCACGAAGAATACTATCTTGAAATGTAATAATATGAAAATAGGACTAGTTTTAAGCAGTACTCCAGCGTATTCAGAGACATTTTTTAATTCTAAAATAGAAGGATTACAAAAAAATGGTTTCGAAGTTGTTTTGTTTGTTAATTCAAAGGATACGCATTTTGATTTATGTACTGTGAAGGAACAAGTTCAATTTAGGTCTTTTTTTATTGTCGTGTTTGTTTTAAAATCTTTAGGACTTTTATTAACCAAGTTATCTACACTATTGAAATTTATTTCTTTAGAAAGAAAAAGTAACGTTTCATTTAAAAGTATACTTAAAAAACTAATTTTAAATCAACACATATTACAAGAATCTAATGTAGATTGGTTACATTTTGGTTTTGCAACGCAGGCTATTGGAAGAGAAAATATAGCCAAAGCAGTAGGTGCTAAAATGGCGGTAAGTTTGAGAGGATTTGATATTGGAATATATCCACTTAAAAACCCAAAATGTTACGATTTATTATGGGAAAGCATAGATAAACTTCATGTTATATCAAACGATTTACTAAATCTTGCATATGATAGCGGGTTTAAAAAAAATGTTCCTTATCAAAAAATAACTCCTGCCATAGATACTTCTTTTTTTATAAATCAATCATTGAATAATTCTTCAAATAACAATCAATTACAACTTATGACAATTGGTAGATTGCATTGGAAAAAAGATTACACAAGTGTTATTATGGCATTAAAAAATTTAAAAGATAGAGGATTAGATTTTAAATATACAATTATTGGTGATGGTCCAGAGGAAGAGAAGTTGAAGTATTTAGTATATGAGTTAGGTTTAATAAATAGTATTATTTTCACAGGAAAAATAAGTCAGAAAGAAATATTAATTTATTTTAAGAAAAGTCATTTTTACCTACAATATAGTTTACAAGAAGGCTTTTGCAACGCTGTCTTAGAAGCCCAATCTATGGGTGTTTTACCTATTGTTTCCGATGCAGAAGGATTATCAGAAAATGTATTAAACAATAAAACAGGTTGGGTCATACAAAAAAATAGTCCAAAGTTATTGGCTGAGAAAATGTTAGAAGTTAACAACTTGCCCGAAAGCACCAAAGAAAAAATCAGAAAACAAGCCATAGAACGCGTTACAAAAGAATTCAATATAGAAAAACAACAAAAAGAATTTATAGATTTTTACACTCAATAAGGTGCTTTATCGATGAATTATGCACAGCCACCGATTTTCTTTAAATATTAGATTAATAATGTTTAAGTTTGTAAATATCATAATATCAAAAATTTAACCCTAAACTCTATTTTTTTTTATTACTAGAGAAAATATTCATAAATGCTTTTCTCCTTTCTTAAATATCTTCAACCTACTCGTTACTTTACATTACCCAATAGTAATGGTAAATTTATATACCCCATAGTTTCTGAAATACCAGATGATATCTTAAGTTATTTAAAGGTAGATAAAGAGTATAGTTCAATAAGAGCTAGAACTTATGATCTTTCTTATCAAGCAATTGAAAAAGGGTATATAGGACAGGTAAAAAGAATTGAATTTATAGAAGAGATTCCTACTGTTGATGAATACCGTTTTGTAAAAAAATATTTTAGTACATTTTGGTATTATTATATATTTATTATTCGATTATTCACACTTAATAATCCTTTCAAAGAAATTAATGGTTTTATAAAATCATTTAAAGTTTCTAGATCATCAATTTCAAAGAATGCTCTTAGCTATTCAGAATGGAATTATTTTGATTCAAAATTATTAAAGACACAACCCAAAGTAAGTATTGTTATTCCCACCTTAAATCGTTATGAATACTTAAAAGATGTTTTAAAAGATTTAGAAAACCAAGACTATCAAAATTTTGATGTCATAATTGTTGATCAGTCTGAACCTTTTCAAAAGGAATTTTTTGATAATTTTAACCTAGATATTAAACTCATACATCAAAAAGAAAAAGCTTTGTGGTTGGCTCGAAATAAGGCTATAGAACTCTCGGATTCTGATTATTTATTATTATTTGATGATGACAGTCGGGTAGAGTTAGACTGGATCAGAAATCATATTAAATGTCTTGATTTTTTTGATGCAGATATTTCTTCTGGAACTTCTATTTCACTGGTGGGTGACAAGGTGCCAGAAAATTACTCCTTTTTCAAATATTCAGAACAACTAGATACTGGAAATGTTTTAATTAAAAGAGAGGTTTTTAAAGCAATTGGCTTGTTTGATAGACAATATGAGAAACAGAGAATGGGAGATGGTGAATATGGTTTAAGAGCCTTTTTGTTTGGCTTTGAGAATATTTCCAACCCCTACGCTCAAAGATTACATTTAAAGGTAGGAACTGGAGGATTAAGACAAATGGGGTCTTGGGATGGTTTTCGACCTAAAAAATGGTTTTCTCCTCGTCCTATACCCAGTGTGTTGTATCAGTTTAGAAAATATTACGGAAATAAAATGGCAGTTTTTAATTTATTAAAATCTATCCCACCATCCGTTATACCATATAAGTACAAAGGGAATAAGTCTTTTATTGTTTTTGCATATATAAGCATGATTGTAATATGGCCTATTATTTTATGTCAAGTAGGTAAATCTTGGAGTTTAGCCAGTAAAAAAATAAAGCAAGGTGCTATCATTAAATATATTAAATGAAAGTTTTACAAGTAATAGATCAGTTGGGAGTTGGTGGTGCCGAAAGAGTTGTAATAGATATGACTAATTTATTATATGAAGCAAACATTGATGTTAGCCTTTTAGTTTTGTTAGGACCAAAAGATCAGGATTTTGAAATAGACTCTAGGATTCCAAAATATTATTTACATAGAAAGTCTAAATTTTCATTTAACAAGATGTTTTCTCTAAGAAAAATACTTGTTAAATATGATATTATACATGTTCATATGCGACATACATTTCGTTATGTTCAACTAGTTAGTAAATTATTTAGAATAAATTCTAAGGTGATTTTACATGATCATTTTGGTAAAATTAATTTAGAATTTAAGGTTCCTCTTCTATTAAATTCTTCCTTAAAACCAAAATATTATATAGGTGTTTCAAACGAATTAACAGATTGGTGTAAAACTAAACTGAAATTTAATAATTTAAATAATATTTTTTTATTGAGTAATGTTGCTGTTAAACAAAAAATTGTCCAAACTGCAAATAAAAATGGTTGGGTTATGGTTGGAAATATTAAACCAACAAAAAATCAATTATTTGCCATAGAACTGGCTCATTATTTAAATAAGAAATTAACTATCATTGGTAAGGTTCAGGATCAGGTCTATTATCAACTCCTTAAAGATAAAGTTCAAGACTTAGGAATTGAGAATACTATTACTTTTGTACATGATGAAAACAATCCGCAAAAAAGACTAAATGAATTTAAAATTGGCTTGATGACATCAAAATCTGAAAGCGGTCCTTTGGTATTGATTGAATATTTAGCACAATCTTTGCCTTTTATTTCTTTCAATACAGGGTCCGTCAGTAATGTCTTAGCTGATGAACTTCCCGATTCATTTGTCGATTCTTTCGAATTGTCCGAATGGAAAAAAAAATTAGTTCTAATTTCTAAAAGTCAAATAGATTATAAATATTTATATGACACCTATTTTTCATCCTCTAACTACAGTCAAGAATGCATAGCGATTTACAAAGACATCCTAAAAAACTATTAGTAGTTTCAGATACCGCCATGCAGTATACTGACAATGGTGTTAAAGCTTTTGGCCCTGTTGTCAAAGAATTGAGGTACTTATTAGAGGAATTTGACGAAATAACATGGATTGGTTTTGAAAGAATAGAAAAAAACAATTCTCTGGTACTGATTAAAAATAAAAAGATACACCCTATCTTATTGGATAATGCAGGAGGTAATACTTTGAAAGATAAACTCAATATCTTAGCTGCCTATCCTAAAATGTACCGCGTGATTATAAATGAGGTTATAAAACACCAATACATCCATTCACGTTCGCCCTCCAATCCATCGGTGATTGTCATGTTTCTATCTTTATTTTTTATCAAAAAACAGTTTTGGCATAAGTATGCAGGTTCCTGGATTGATCAAGCTTCTTTTTTTTATCATTTACAGAGAATATTATTAAAAAAATTAAGGTATAATAGTAAAATTACTATCAATGGTGATTTTAATATTTCAAATAAAAATATTATCCCTTTTGAAAATCCTTGTTTAGATAAAAACGACAGAAAGCTTGGTCGTAATTTTCTAGCTGTTAAGAAATTAAAAAAAACAGTAGAGTTTTGTTTTGTAGGTGCTTTAAACAATGATAAAGGTGTAGATAAAATTTTAGAAGCCTTAAAGTGCCTTAATATTAAAGATATTAAATATATTTTTCATTTTGTCGGAGATGGTCCACAGCGAATTGACTTTGAAAAAACAGCAAATCTTCTAAGATTTGAAATTATTTTTCATGGATTCTTAGCAAAAGATGCAATTAGTAATATTTATTCAAGATGTGATTTTATAATTCTGCCATCTAAAAGTGAGGGTTTTCCTAAAGTCATTGGCGAAGCTATGAATTATGGATGTATACCTATTGTTTCTGATGTTTCCTGCATTTCGCAATATATACAAGATGGTGTTAATGGATTTCTTATAAAACCCATAACATCTAAAGAAATCATAAAAAAGATAAATTTAGCGCTAAATTTAACTAATAGTGAGAGATTAAAAATCAAAAAATATAATTTTGAATTGGCAGAGAAATTCACATATAATTACTATAATCATCGAATTATAGACGAAATATTTGAAATTAAGATATAAATGATTTGATAAAGTTTATTCTAAATAATAAGTTAACATTTATAGTGATACATATTCTTTTAGGATATGGATCTTCTTTATTAAGGGGATCCAATATTTTAAAAATAATATGGGTGTTAATTATTGTAGTTTTTTTTTTAAATATCATTTCTAAAAGCAATAGAAATGAAGAGGCATTTTTCTTTGTTGCTTATATAAGTGCTGCAGAAGTATTTATAAGAATGTCAAAAGCTATGATATTATATGAGACAGGGAAGTATAGTGTAATATTATTTCTAATAATTGGTATTTTTGTTGGAAAATTTAAACAAAAATTTTCAGTTAGTTTAGCTTTTTATCTATTATTATTATTACTAGGCATTGTTTTTACACGTGTTCCAGAGGGTGAATATATTAGAAAAACAATAGCATTTAATTTAAGTGGTCCTTTTGTTTTGGGTATTGCTGGGTTGTATTTTTATAAAAGAAGTATTACAAAAGAAAATTTAATAAATGCCTTATTTTTTATGTTACTCCCTCTATTTTCAATGGTAACCTATCTCTATTTTAAAACACCAGATTTAAGAGAAGTTGTTTTTGGAGGTGTTGCAAATTTTGCTACCTCAGGTGGTTTTGGTCCAAATCAAGTAGCTACTGCTATTGGTTTAGGTGTTTTTATTATAGCGGTGTTTATTTTAATGAAAGAACGAATTACCGGATATTTACTACTAGATATATTTCTTTTACTGTACTTTTTCTATAGAGGTTTGTTAACTTTTTCTAGAGGTGGATTAATCACAGGAGTTGTAGCTATTATTTCTTTTGTAATTTTTTATACATTATTCAAAAAAATGTCATTAGGTGCATTTTTTTCCTACGCAGGATTAACAGCCGTTTTTATTGTTAGTATTTGGCTCTATACTTCAAATATCACAGGTGGAATGTTAGATAACAGGTATTCAGGTAAAAATGCTAATGGAGTTCAAAAGGAGGACATCACTTCTGGAAGAGGAGAAATTTTAAATGATCAAATAGCCAGTTTTTTAGAAAATCCTCTTGGTATTGGGGTTGGAAATGGTAAATATAAACGACTGGGAGCTTTTGGTCATGCATCAACCATTTCACATAACGAAGTAGGTAGGTTAATAGAAGAACATGGAATTATTGGTTTTATTATATTATTACTATTACTGCTACTACCACTAGAAAATTTCTTTTATGGAAATAATTACCAAAGAGCATTTATAAGTGCTTTTTATCTATTCTGGTTTTTAACCATTAATCATTCAGCAATGCGAATTGCTTTTCCAGGATTTATTTATGGACTGAGTTTAATACATATAACAAATGAAGAAATTTAAATATTTTATTTTAATACTATTAGTTATAGTATTATATTTTAATTATAACTACCCCTTTTTCATTTATGAATCAAAAGGTTGGTCTGTTGGGTGGAGATTTATAGCAAAAGATTCTTTGTTAAATTTTAAAGTAAGTCAAAATAATATTTTAACAAGTAAATATTTGAATTCTTTAAATCAAAATAAAGAATCTATTTTTTTAGCTGACCCTTTTGTCATTGAGCATAATAACAAAATTTATCTTTTTGTAGAGAATCAAATTGTTAATGATAATGCTAGAATAGATTTATTTACAGCTGAAATTGGTGAAAATTTTATTTATGAAGGGACTGTATTAGATGAAGATTTTCATCTTTCTTACCCTCAAGTGTTTAAAGAAGGTGATAAGTTTTATATGATACCCGAAGCTAAAAGATCTAATAATGTATTGTTGTATGAAACCCAAAATTTTCCTTACGATTGGAAAATTAAAGATACCTTAATAAAAAATGTTAGATATAAAGATCCAACTATATTAAGTTTATTCAATAAAAAAATAATGTTTGTTGTTGATGATAATTTAAATTTATTTGTTTATGAATCTGATAAAATTGAGGGACCGTGGAACTTTAAAATAAAAAGTACAAAATTAAGAGGGAACGAAGCTAGAGGAGCAGGAAGGATATTTTCATATAAAGATAAACTTTATATGCCTGTACAAAATTTATCAAAAGGTTATGGAACGGGAGTTTCTTTGTATACTATAAATTTTATAGAAGATAAAATTGAGTTTATTAAAGAGAAACATCTTTTTTTAAAGTCTCAAAATAAAAATAAATTCTTCAATAAAGGAATGCATCACCTTGATGTTCTTGAATTTTCAAATGGTTACTTAGTTGTTTATGATGGTGATGAAAAAAACGAGAATGTTAATTTTAATTTGAAAAGAACAATAAAATACAATTTAATTGATTTAGGTTTATATTAATGCAGGATATAAAAATACTATACATAGGGAATAACCTAGTTAAAAAAACTAATTATGCTACCTCCATGGATATTTTGAGTAGTTTGTTAAAATTAGAGAGGTTTACAATTTACAAGAGCTCTTCAAAACCTAACAAAATACTTAGGTTGTTAGAGATGTGTTTTACCATTTTTCGTTATAGGACTAAAGTTAATTATGTATTAATAGATACCTATAGCACTTCTAACTTTTATTATGCCTTACTAACCTCTCAGTTATGCAGACTGTTTAGACTAAAATATTTACCCATCCTTCACGGTGGAAATTTACCTTATCGTTTAAAACAAAACCCAAAATTATCATCTTTAATTTTTAACAACTCATTTCAAAATATAGCTCCTTCAGGTTATTTGAAATATGAATTCGAAATAAAAGGATACATAACACTATTAATTCCAAATGTAATTCCAATAATTAAATACAATTTTAAGAATAGACAGAGATTACAACCTAAATTATTATATGTAAGATCATTCGCTAAAATATATAACCCCACTATGGCTATTGAGGTTTTAAAAGAGTTGCAGAAAAAATATCCAGAAGCAATTCTATGTATGATAGGCCCGGATAAAGACGGTACATTAAAAGATGTAAAACACCTTATTAATACATATGACTTACAAGACAGTGTTGAAATTACGGGAGTATTATCAAAAAGCGAATGGCATAAAAAATCTGAAGAGTTTGATATTTTTATTAATACTACAAATGTAGATAACACACCAATAAGCGTTATAGAAGCCATGGCTTTGGGGTTACCCATTGTTTCAACTAATGTTGGAGGAATGCCCTATTTAATTGATAATAATAAAGATGGAATATTAGTTGTCAAAAAAGAGCCTCTATTAATGGTAAATGAAATACATAAAATAATTGAAAAAAATAATATTTCACTTACAATTAATGCAAGAACTAAAGTAGAAAACTATGATTGGAGTGTAGTAAGAAATCAGTGGTTAAACTTATTAAAATAATGATATACAATAAATTTATTAAAAATCTAATCCTCCCCTTAGGAGATTTATTAAATAAATCAAATTATTATGATAGATTGAAATATTGGAGAAAGGTTGATTTTTACTCAGAGGATCAACTTTTTAAACTTCAAAAAAAAAATTTAAGTTCGTTGTTGAAGTATTCAGTTAATAATGTAGATTCTTATTCATCAATCAGTCTAAGAGGTACAAATCCATATCAATGGATTAAAAATTTCCCTATTTTAACAAAAGAAATTATACGAGCTAATTCCAAAAGTTTAATCTCAAAAAATATATCTTTAAAATCACTTATTAAGTACAGTAGTAGTGGATCAACAGGTGTTCAAACATCGGTATTTATGAATAAAAAAGAACAAGCCAATATAAGAGCTATCTTAACTCATTGGTGGGAGTGGAGTGGTTACACTATAGGTTCAAGAATAGCTCAAACAGGAATTTCACCAGATAGAGGATTATTAAAATCTATTAAAGATTTATTATTTAAAACCTTCTATATAGTAGCTTTTAGTTTAACCGAAAATGAACTTAAGTTAATTTGTAATAAACTACAAAAGATTAACAATTATTATTTGGTTGGTTATGCTTCTTCTTTGAATGTTATAGCTGAATATGCATTAATTAATAACTATAATATAAAATTAAAAGCGGTTATTAGCTTAGGAGATAAATTATTTTCACATTACAAGAAAAATCTCGAAAAAGCATTTAAATGTAAAACATACGATACTTATGGCTGTAATGAAGGTTTTTTAATAGCAAGTCAAAAAGATTTAGAATATAAATATATAATGTCACCCCA
>ENA-UZXA01000418-UZXA01000418.1-metagenome-genome-assembly--contig:-Day-1-1m-contig-418_pt1 | contig 11416 bp, 5 predicted proteins | sample MGYA00260336_ERZ794896 | MGnify/ENA metagenome assembly ERZ794896
AGTTAAATGACTTCAGCGCGTCCATATGATACTGGAATACAGGGTTAGGACCTAATACTTTCCGCAAGTGTTCACGCCTAACCTTAGCATCATCAGCTATCTTATATACAGCAGTAAGACTGTTTTTTGCACTTGGAAGAGCCAAGGCGGTGATTGCCAGTGCTTCCTTGTTAGTCATCACATCACTCGGGTTCCTTAAGAAGAACTTCTGTTTCTTAGTCAGACTGTCATCCGTAGCTAGGCCCCTAAAGCGTCTCATTATCTCCCTAATTGCGGGGAAAAGTTTCTTGTTAGTTTGAGACATCCTAACTAGTATTTCGAATAGGTGGTCTGCCTGTGCCTTGTTCCCCACAAGACCATCAGGGTTCTCCTTTGCTTGCAACCTAATCTTATCCATACCACTCTTGAGAGCCATATTAGTACCGTCTGCTACTTCCCTGATCAGATCATACTTAGTAGAAACATTTAACCAAGACTTGTTAAGGGTCTCAGTCAGAGACTTAAAGGAACCAAGGTCACCCACTACAGCATCGTAGATAGTAACCATATAAGGAACCTGAGTGCCTGATTCTTTCTGTATGTGCCTATAGTTAGCCCCTGTTAAAGCGACAGCCATAGCAGCACCATCGATACTGATGATAATCTGAGGGAGTATCCCTTGCCTTACAGAGCTACCTCCTTTGGAGTTCGTACCCAGAGAATTCATGGTAAGCTTAGTTGGGCGGTACTCTGACCTCGTAGTTTTAGTGTTACCTAACGTAGATGGTTTATTCTTACCGGGATCTCCAAACTCACGATCACCTTGAGGATCTCTGTACCTTTCCTCAATCTTAGATATGATAGACATACCCTCTTGGGCTATGTAGTCAGCTGAGTTAATAGATGTCATTGTACCCGTAGGCTTACGGAAGAGAATAGGTTCATCAACAAGCATAGCAACTGATGTCATTTCCTTAATGGCCTCACTAAACTGTAAGACTTCAGGACCTAATGTGATGTCTAGGTTATGTTCAAGGATCCTGTGCAGGATCTTCGACACACCGATAACACCATGTGGGCTGCTCTCAGCCATCTCAGTAAGAGCTGGGCTTGTGGTCACAGCAGTCATAACTGTGTTAAGCATACTCTTAACAGCCTGTCCATAGGGCAGGGTCATCAGAGGTGGCTTCAAGAACTCAGACTCATTCGCAATCGCAAGCTCAAGTATATCAGTGACAAAGTCAAGGTCGCTTAGTTCCACACCAAGATCATTAGATAGCATGGTAGACCCTAATAGATCAGGCAAAGAGTTACGCATGTTACTGGCAAGGAGTTTACGGAGGTTACCCTCAACACCCTGATAGTCTGCGAGTACTTTCGTTGGATCTTCTCTGAGCATACCAACACGGTACATAGCATCCATCAATCCAAGTTGTGCAGTCATACTAGCAAGTCCATTCGAGATACCATCGACTTCAACAGGTCTCATGGAGGACGCAAAAGATCTTCCGTTAGCACGGGCTTCCATGTATCGGTGCAGCTCAACTGCTTCTTCGATTAGGTTGATAGTTTCATTGGGGTGTTGGAAAGCTTCATCTAAGAATAGCTTAACCTCAGGGTCTCCTTGGAAATCCTTGAGAGTGCTCATCACACCACCTACACCTTTGACCTGATTCTCCACCTGAGTCATCTTAAGTAGAGCATCTGTAGTTGCGTCCACATTATAACCTTCGAGAATAGCTTGAAGCTTACCACCAACGTTGGCGATAGACATAAGCTTATCATCACGCTTCTGAATACGGTGACGCATGTTACGTACCATCTGTTCAGGGACCACATTGCTTTCAGCGAATAAGTGTGCACCCCATGTCACAAGCATAGCCCACTCTGCATTAGAGTTAGAGCCCGGCTTGATCTGGTAGTGAGTACCGCTGCAGTACAGCTGTCGTGCAAGCTTGTGAGTCTGCATGTTCATCTTATGCTGACTGTAACCTAAACGAGAGGTGCCTCGCTGTATGTAGTTGGTGAAGCTGATAGGGTCATCTTTAAACTCAGCAATGTCTTGTAGCATCTCAAGAGCTTTGGTTGCTTCTCGTCTGTACATTCGAAGTTTCCACTGAGGATCTGAGGCTTCAATTGCAAAGGACCTCAATATCTGAATCTTCTCAAGTAATTGCTTAGCCTTACGGCTGTGGTGTGTATTATAAGTACGAGAATGAGGGTCGTATCGAACCTGAGTTAATGCTTCAAGCTCAAGTGATAAAGACTCAGCTCTTAGTAAAGCATTACGGGAAGCGTTGTTGATCTTATCTGCTCGTTTCTGACCAAGACTGAGCATCTCTGCTGCGTTACCCTGAACAACTAGATCAGCATCTGGCACTTGACTTCCGTCCTTTAAGGTAACCATCTGCCCTTCTTTAGTTACTAGCTTAGCTGAACTAGCCGCAGATACACCTACCAAGCTCAGAAGCATACCTGCTTTAAGCCGAGTGGGTGAAACAACATGCTTCACTTTGGCTACGTTCTCACGTAATTCGTCCTCTTTTGTCTTCCTCTTCTTGTCTTTTTGGGATTCGAAGTTGTTACCTGTGGCTTCCTTCGTCCTCACGTTCTGAGTCGTAGGCTTAGAGTCCACTGGGAGCTGAGGCCTTGCCACAATCTTGGGAGGCATCAGATCTTTCTTGACAGTCTCCAACTCCCTATGACCTGTAGGTGTGAGCAGGTACTCTGTTCGTTTGTTTTTGCCATCTTTTGCTTTAACTTGCACAGGTGAATATAAACTAGGGTTGGCTAATGAGTACATCTGCTTAGCCCATAACCCTAGCTGCTCATAAGCTTCTTTGGTCAACTTGTTAGCAGGGTCCATATGCGCATCAATCTGTGTGCCTATACCTTCCTGTGCCACTTGACGCATCTTCGCCCATTCATCTGCAACCATACGACCTAGCTTTCCCTCAGAAACCTGGGAGTTAAGGTCAGTTGGATCCATGCCTGTGAGATCTGCAACATCTTCAGGACCTAGTAACTCTATGAGATCCGCAGGGATATCTGCTTCAACACCCATCTGTTCAGCTAGGATACCCTCCATCAAAGTAAGAGTCAGTATTTGCAGATCAGGTAGAACTTCGAGGATCCGACTGTCACCTGAGAACCTTACAGCATCTAAGTGACCAAAGAGTTCAGCCGAATTAAGAGGCTTAGTCATCTCGGGGTCAACGTAGTTCATCCGTCGAGTGTCCCCTTCAGCAACAACATTCTGTTCAGGTTCACGACTGACTCCCATCATGCTCTTAAGAGTCGTCATCCTCTTAGCTTCATCGAAAGGGATGATGACTGAGTCAGAATCTCTTAACCTCTTAATAGCTCCAAGCAAGCGAGGAGCAGCATCAGGCCCTACGATATTATAAATATCAGGTAGTATATCTACAACGCGTGTACCAAACCTTTGCTGTAATGAGTGAACTGCTTCTAACTCTTTCTGTTGCTCTTCAAGCTCCAAGGCTTCCTCAGCAGTAGGAGCTGTGGGTTCCATCGTTATCTGCCCAGTAGTTGGAGTTGGTTCGAGAGCCGTAGTGAAAGGGTCCGAAGACCCCTCTGTAGGTTGGGATATCTCTGGATCTGCAGTTCCCAGATCTAAGCTAGCAGCAATATCATTGAGAAGGTCTTCACGACCTACTGCCTTCTGCCCTACGTTTCCTATATTAAGTTTACCCATATGGGTTCCTCCTATTACTCATGGAATTCCATTATTCTGTGTTTGTAAGGTGCTATGAATGGGATACTCCCATAGAAGTTCTTGAGGAACTTAGTCCCGTCACCTTCTATAGCGGATTTTGACATCCCGTAAGCTCTCTCGACTGTGCCAGTGGCAGCAGCTTCAGAGGCTACGTTATCCCACAAGAACTCACCTGCACCAGAGGATCGATTCTCATATAGAGGGAAGAGGTAGTTACTACCAATAACCCTTTCGGTTGTACCGAGTAAGCCTGAGGAGTATATAGCTCTCAAAACTTTCTCATTGTCAGATAAGTAAGGGGATTCCTCACCGTACTTAAGTTCATCTTTGATACCCTGAGACATGAAGGCTAGTGCCAGCATAGTTCCCATAGTTGCAAAGGTACTGTATGTCATACCTAAAGAACCCTTACCTCTCAACTGATCCCACATAAGCGGTAGTTGGTTGGCAGTGAACGTTGATGTGAAACCGTTGAACTGAGTCAACAGTGCAAATCGTGGATCACTATAGAATAAAGGTCTGTTCAAAGCGTTAGGCATAGGAATGGCTTGGTTAACGAAGTTAGTAGCACCATTCAAGAACTCTTTCTTGTACTGTGCCATCTCCTTAGGTGTTAGCTCTCCACCAGCTTTCAGCTTACGACCTAGCCTCTGCATGATATGCAAGGGGATACCTAGCTCACGCAGCATAACCTTAGCTTCCTTAACACCAACAGTATCGGGCTGACCCCAGTTGCTGTCAATCAAGTCTAGCTTTTCTATTAAGAAGTCATTGAAGAATGAGAGTCGCATCATACGGTGCATATCTTGTTGATCGTGCAGAAAGTTAGCTTTGAAGAAGGAATCAATGATACCTTTTGTAAGCTCGTTAGTTTCCTGTACACCTGTGGTTGTGGCAGCACCAGTTTCCTGTGACTTAAACCCAGAGACTTTTAAGAAGTCTTTCATATTCTGATAGAACATATTGCGAGGATCTGTATCCCCTTTAGACCTGACCTCTGCTATCTTCTTATCAAGGAAAGTTTCTAAGTTCTCACGTGGCTTGGCAACCCTTCCGGTAGTCATGAGGTTTCTCAACCATGCGCCTACCGCTGAGCCGAACAAGTAACCTTGAGTAGCTGAGTTCTTCACAAGAACTTCTCTTGGAACCCCATAACCAATCATTGCCATCTCAGGGATAGAAGAGAACGCAGCGTTGGCAAGACCCTGTAGGGTTGTCAACAACGTTAAGTACTTCTGCCCTTGCTTGAGGGTCTGATTAAGTATACGCTTATAGTTACCTGACTCCGCATTGAGTATATTGTTCAGATCATAAGCAACCTCGTTGATTAATTTACGAGCTGCTGCTGGATCCATAGAGGCCATCAGTTCCTTCTCTGCTTTCTCCAACATCCGATTAAGATGCTGAGAATCCTTACCGATAAACTTACGGTGTGCTTGGAATCTTGCAGATTCACGTGAGGCATCAGTCATATTCTTCATGATGTTCTGCTCTAAGAACTTATCAAAGGCAGGTCGATCAGAGATATGTAATGCTCTTTTCTTTTGGAATGAAGGAGAAATACCACCCTTGGTGACATCAAAAGCATCCCCTAGGGTTTGCACTTCTTCATTATTGATGATGTTCTCAGTCAGTTGATTGGCAACCTCAAGAGGCATACCATACTCTTGCATAAGGGTTTGAGCAAACTGTTCCTTATGCTTAGCAATGAACTCACGCTTGAAACCTTTATGCCTATAGGCCCAGTTTGGAAGCTTCTTAACAGGCTCCTCTTTACTCCTGCGTCTTGTAGCATTGGTATCATTGAGTATAGTATCAGATAGTTTTGTAAGCTCGTCATGTAGACGAAGTAAAGATTCTTTGTTAGCTTTAACATCCTCAGATATATTAGGGGAGTTCCAATCAATATCACTGCGAGTTTTACCTTGCGCAGACAGAGGCTCAATCACTTCTCGGTAGAACTTAGTCGCCAGCGTAGACACAAAGTCTGCTCGTTTCTTAGAGCTCATACCTGCAGGTACATTAAAGGATGCTTCGATAACCTCTTGGTCTCTTAGGATAGAGTTGTACGCTGCCATTATAGCAGTCTGTAATTGAATCATGCCAGCACCACCATGGACCTTATGTCTTGTAGCCCCTAACATGTCGTAGACTTTCACAAGTGTACGAGACTTACCTTCTGCTTTGTAGATAGTATTAGCAAGAGAGCCACGTAAGGCTACCATAGGGTTAGCCATAAAGGCTTTGATGTATTCCACCGTGGTTGTAGGTGCAGTGTGCATATCAGCACGTGCAGTTATGTGCATTGGAATATCGGGGAGATCAGGTAAGTGCTTTTTACCATGTGATTTCTTCCACTCCTCTTGCGATGTTCGATCCATCCTATGTACCTTGTCGTACAATTCGAGCGCTGCATCGTACTTAGCTTGGTTCTTTATATTCTCTTGAGCAATGTCATCAACAGTTGGGATGAACCCTTGCTCGGCCTCGTACCCATCAGCAATAGGAGAGTGTATGTTATTGAACCGATCATCAACTGTACTTGCGTGATCAACAGCAGACTTCCAATCGCCTATCTCAAAGGCAGTACCCGGCACTGAGAAGCTAGCACCCAGAAGACCACCAGCGAGTATAGCGTTAGCCATACGTTCTTCGATCTCGTCGTAGTTCCAAACCTTTTCAGATCCAATCACAGAGGCAGTGTACTCAGTGAGTTCCTGCAATGCTTCTGTTGCACCTTCCCCTCCACCTGCTTTAACAAGTCGAGACACAGATTCACGGAACAAGTGACCCTTGGTTATCTGGTTAGCACCGAAAGCTTTAGCATCAGCGATGTAACTCAATACTCCTTTCTTAGAAATCTCAAGTAATCTCTTAGAGGCAGCTGCTTGTGCAGCTTCAGCGCCTAAGTGACTGAACTCTTTCTTAGCGATAGCATTAATAGCTTGTTGCCGACCCTCTTTTGTAATCATAGTGGCAGGGCTTATAATACCTTTGATACCTAACTTATCTAAGTAAGTCATGACAGCACCAGCTGCGATAGCAAGACCTAGGTTCTTATCTTCTATATCACCTTCCATAGAATCAAGTGTCATACCTGTATACATAGATATAGGTAGAGCCATTGATGTACCATAGGTTAATGGGGCAGCAGCCATACCAATCATAGTGGCCCCCATGAATGGGAGCGAGGAGCCTAACAAACCAGCAAAGCTGTCTGTCAGTTCATCAAAGGAAGTCCAATCTGTTTCCAGTAGGTTCATTTGAACTGATGGTTGCATGTCCATGAAGTCCTGATTAGCTGCAGCATCAGATGCAAAAGAAGCTTCTACTCCCTCAAATCCAAATCTATCTGCTGCCGCTTGACCAAGAGTATTCAACCCTTTGTACAGATTAGCAAGTCCAACATCAAGGCCTGTGCCAAAAGGTGTCAGGGATTTACCACTCCAATCAGACCCAGCGGTACGTAAACGGATACCCATGTACAGATCTGGGTTAGCTGCGAACTCGGCAGCACTGAAAGCCATTAGTTTCTGCACAGGCAGACCACCGTACTCCGCTGTCTCCGCTGAGTAGATAGCCTGTCGGGCTTCCTCGTAGGGGTCCAGTGGCTGCTTTCCATCACTGAGGAAAGACTCATCCACTTTCATGCCACTAGCTGCAGCACCCCACATAGCAGATTCAAGGTCATCTTCTGTGGAGAAACGAGATGGAGATACAACACCTGTACGTAACAGAGTATCTACGAAAGAGTGACCATCTTCGTTGACTAGGTCACCAATGTCACGACCATGGAATCCTTGCTTCCCAGTTGTAACTACACGATTGAACCCATGCTTACGCGCAAGGTCCCATAGATATGCAGTCGCTTCGTCACCACCTAGCTCACTCTCTCCAAAGCCAGATTCCTTAAGGAACTTAGCTGTCTCTCTTGTATCAATACCTCTCAGTCGGACACGTTGGTTAGTCTGAGAGTTCTTAAGGGTATCTCCGTCATAGAAAGACCAATCGGTCCCCTCAATGTTAAAAAGACTACCTTGAGCAGGGCCTTGAGTAGCCTCTTCTTGTGAGAATGATTTCATTAAATCCAGAGCAAGGCCCTCTCTCATAGTATTTCTCCTATATTCCTAAACTCATTATTGTTTAGTGCTAATTAAATAGTTTTTCAAGTGAAGGTGTTTTACCTATCACCTTCTTAACTGCCTCTGAAGAAGGTGCCATATACTTCTCTTCTGTATCACTAGGAGCACTGAGCCACAGCATAAATGCGGTTTGATCAACAGCGTTCTCGGTCCAGTATATACGGGCATTCTTATCTTTCATGACAGTATTCTTGAACAACTTAGCCATCTCTTGTGTAATCCTAGTCGGAGTTATCTTAGACAGAGCTTCCACCTGAGGGACATTATTCCCCTCAGCAATCGCTACCCACTTCATCCTTATAGCATCAAGTCTTTCACTAAAGATAGCTTTCTTAGGTGCTGTGGCGTTGAACTCGTCATCAATCTTTGTTGGCTTACCATCACTACCCCATTCAGTAACTTTAGAGTATACGAATTTAGGGATAGAACCTTCACCTGTGAGGCTGTGCTTAAGCTGATGCTCTCTCCATTCACCTGTAAGACCTTTTATAATTTCCTGATGTGAGCCTGTACGTCTACCTTCTGCTTGAGCCCAGATAGCATTAGACACCAAGTTATTTATCGCATCTTGAATACGTGGGTCATTGTAGTCAGAGCCAGAAGCCCTCAACTCTCTTGTGATTGTATTGGTTAGATCCCTTACGACTCGTCCATCGCCAAAGATATCACTTGTCACTCGTAGGTTTTCTTCATCTAAACTAGAGTTTCCTAGCACAGTGCGTAACACATCCTGACTTGATTCTACTGAAGAAGTCTTGATGTCTGCATCAAGCTGATCAAATGTTTTATGGGCAGTCTTATTGTAAGTAACAAGGCCCTGTCTTGCAGGGTTGATAGGATTCTTAGATAAGACTCCTGCGTCATTTACCTGATAGAAAAGAGAACCATCTTTAGACATATAGCCTGTGATCTTTTTCTTCCCACCCTTTTGCCAGAAGTCAACGGTCTTTGTCTGATCAACAGCTTTGGCCTCTGCGCTCTTAGCATAAGCTTCCCGCTTCTCTTTTCCAAGAGCTAGTTCTTCCTTAGTTTCATTCTCCCAACCCTGCATCAACACCTGACCAGCAGCCATACCTGAACCACTACCTGAGTAGCCCATCAGCCTAGCACCTGCATAGTATATAAGTGCACGTTGGATTGATTTATCACCAAAGAGATCTCCGAGGTAGCTTGATGCTTTTGACAGCGCATCCTTTATTGAATGTCCACCTGCAGCAGCATCACCTGCACTTTCACCGGCTTTCTTAACTTGTTCCCAGATCTTCTCACCTTCATACATCTTCTCATAGTCAGCACGAAGTTGATCGTAGTTCATCGTAGATGCTTGTTTGATAACAGTGTTATTGTCAGGATCAGCATGGATTACCTCCAAGGTCTCTAGGTCCTTCTTATTCATTTCAGAGACCAGAGAAGCGTCAGCTATATCAGCTTCAAGTGCTGCTTTCTTCGCAGTCAAAGAAGCAGTAGCAGCTTTAAATGCCTCGGGGTTACCCTTTGTAGACTTAGCTAGTTGATCAATCTGGAATTGAATACTTTCTAGCTCTTCTTGTTTACCTTTGACATATTCAGCAGTCGGGTCAACATCTGCAGATATACTCTTAAGTTCTGCTTCTCGCTCTGCAATCAGAGAGTCGGAAGCTCCTGCTTCCTTAAGCATATCAATCTCACTCTGTAATTTCCCTTGGGCTTCAATGCGTTTGTCAGATTGAGTTGCAGACATTCCACCTAATTCGGATTCAACCTTCAACGTATTCTCAGTCCAACCTTCAGGTCTATTTTCATCGATCCACGCTTGTCCCTCAGGGGTGCCTAGCATCTCTGCATCTAACGCCATTAGGGCTGGGTGTGCGGCAATTCGGCCAAGTCCTTTCGCTAGGATCTTTGAAACACTCATGGGTTTGTTAACCTCAGGTACACCTGCACTAGAGGGAACTCCTGAATGGGGTACTGTTTGCTGACCTCTAGGTATATAATCTGGAATAGGCGTAGCTGCTGGTACTGGCATCCGGTATGTCCAGTTAGGTGCAGACGGTTTATTAGGTATCGACAGTTTCTCACCTGCAACATTAGGGTTTTGGAAAGGCTTTGACACATCACTGCCAAGAACCCAGTTAGGTTTCCACACCTGAGGTACTTTACCTTGACCTGTAGTATTGTCGATGGGTACCCTGCGAGACACCCTCTCTACTTGATTAGGTGCTTTCTCGGAGCTACCCCCGAAGAGCAAGGATAATTGTTCTAATAAACTCATTACTTACCTCCTGCTCCTTTACCCGGAGCACCTTGTTGGGCTTTCTGTGGTTGCACATAAGCTCCATTCTGATCAAGTAACGTGTAGTAACTGTCAGCTGCTTTAGGGGATGTTATTGGTTGTCCAGCGGAATTCATCACTACACCACCAGTTCCCGTTTGGAATGGACCTCTTATCGTATGTAGTTGACCTACATCAGACTCAGGTGGCGCATCTTGTGCAATAACAGTGGCTGGATTAAAAGAAGGTATCTCAACTACTTGTGGCTGAGGGATACCCACCTGTCCTTCATACGGTATCCCAGGGGATACTTTCTCAAGGCTAGCGAAGAACTCATCTAATTCCTTATCTTTCTTATTCATCTTTATCTCCAAATAGTTCACTAAAGAATTCGCGTAAAGTGTCTTCAGCACTTCGATATCCTTCAATTGTTCTGTTAATTGTACTTCCTAAGAAAGCATCTTCGTTGTAAGGATAGCTAGTGATAAAGCCATCGGCATTAGTATTCCGCGAGGGAGCCCCTGTTGGTGGCACCTCCTGTATTGGTTGTATTCCACGACCCCAAGCTTCTTCAGGGACACCTCGAAGTCCTTCAAGGCGCATCATCTCATCTGCTCTTGCATCAAATCTTTTGCGAATACCACCCCCAACTTCATCCTTTTTATACTCAGCGTGGTTGATATGCTCTTTAGCTGCATCTGCATACTTACCTTCTCGGAACAGGTTTGTCCACTTCTGAGGTTGACCTGACTTAGATGACTTAGGTCCATACCGGAGGTCACCCCTGTAGGCAGCATCCAGTAGCATTGACTGCGTTTCTGGATCATATAAATGATAGTTCGGGAATACGGACTTTGCTCTGTCCTCATGTATGGTAACTGATTGCAGGGGTGTCATCCCTGCGAAAGAACCTGTCTGCCCTGCACCAGTTGTAATGTAACCCTTGGTATCATCATAGATACCCCTCGTATAACCTTCAGCTTTAGCAATCTTTTCCAGCTCAGGTATATATTGTTGCGGTACAGAAGGGTGGTCTTTTAACAGTTCTTGAAATGCGCTAGCTCCCCCATAAATAGGTTCATTTCTGCTCAAAGAGCCACCTGATTCTTTAATTGCATCTATCGTTCGAATATTAGCAGCGTAGACTTCCTGACCTGCAGGGGTCATATACTCCCATCCGGGGATTACATCAGCCATAGCGAACTCCTATCGTGAAGCAGCGTACAAAGCGCCACCGATTAGTAGTGGGATACCTATGGGGCCTAATGCAGCAGCTATAGGCGCTCCGCCTTTTGCACCACCAGCAGC
>ENA-UZXA01004860-UZXA01004860.1-metagenome-genome-assembly--contig:-Day-1-1m-contig-4860_pt1 | contig 11343 bp, 15 predicted proteins | sample MGYA00260336_ERZ794896 | MGnify/ENA metagenome assembly ERZ794896
TGACCTTTTAGAATATCAAAAAAAGTGGAATGAGAGATTTGGGAAAGAATTTGAAAAACAAATTTTTGCGAGAAAAATTTTAGAAAGAATAGATAACCAAACAATCAATAAATTATTCAAATCAATTACGCCGGAAATTACTAAAGACATTTCAGAAAAAGATGATTTTGATTTCCATACAAGTTCAATTATCAAATTACTTGGAATGAAAGGATCGATCAAAACTGCTCAGACATTGATTGGTAGTGAGATTAAAAAATTATGGAGATAAAGTGTGCTTGAATTCTAAGGAAGGTATAAATGATGTTTACAGAAATTCGGGTTATGTCATCTAGTATCTCATTACCAACTTGTAGTTGTTGTAACAAACACATTATGCCTAATGATAAATGTGTAAAATTCAATTGCCCAAATTGCGGTGCAGATTTAATTTGGAGATGTCAAAGTTGCAGAGAAGCTGCAAGAAATTATACCTGTACAGCATGTAATTCGAGAGGACCTTAGAAAAATGGCACAATTACTATTCATTACAAAAATTTTACCTACAGGAATGGAAGTAGATCTTGATAAATTAGTAGAAACTCTCAAAACATCATTGCCAGAAGATATGTCAATGAAAAGACATGCAAAAGAACCATTAGCATTTGGACTAGAATTTTTGAAAGCAGAATTTGTTTTAGAAGATAAAGAAGGTCAAAGCGACGCATTAGAAAATGCAATTAAAAATACAGAGGGCGTCAGTGAATTTGAAGTCCTCAACATGAGCCGCATGTCAGTTGACATGAAATAGGTGACTTTTTGACACGCAAAGAAGAGCCTTTGCAAATGAGAATTGGAGAAGCAAAACAAAGAGACGTAGGTAAAAAACGTGCCAGAATTGGTCCTGAGGCAATGGATTTTCTCAAAATTTCTCCAGGAGATATTGTTGAGATTATGGGTTCACGCTCTAGTTGTGCAGTAGTTTGGCCAGTTGATGAAGATGAGAAATTACCAGACATTATCAGAGTTGATGGTCAAACAAGGAAAAATGTAGGGGCATCAATAAATGACATTGTAAAAATTAGAAAAGTATCATCAAAAATTGCAAAAGCAATTTCACTTACACCAGTAAATGATTCAACAACGATAGACAAAGAATTTACAGATTTTGTAAAAAATAGATTGAAAGGGTTACCAATTGTTCATGGTGATGAAATATCTGTAATGATTTTAGGAAATTCAATGGATTTTAAAATTACAAAGACTACTCCAAAAGGAGTTGTTAAGATTGACCGTTCTACAAATCTCAGTATTTCAACTGAGACTACAATAGATAGAAAAGTTCGTGTGACATATGAAGAAGTTGGTGGACTTGAAGGTAAAGTCAAAGCAATGAGAGAGATTGTAGAATTACCATTAAAACATCCAGAGTTATTTGCAAGGTTAGGAATAGAGCCACATAGTGGAATTCTACTTTACGGTCCACCAGGATGTGGAAAGACATTACTTGCAAAAGTTCTTGCAAGTGAATCAGAAGCTAACATGTTTCCAATTAATGGTCCAGAAATCATGAACAAGTATTATGGTGAAACTGAAGCAAAGCTAAGAGATATTTTCAAAGAAGCTAAAGACAACTCTCCAAGTATAATTTTCATTGATGAAATTGATGCAATTGCTCCAAAAAGAGAGGAAGCATATGGTGATGTTGAAAAAAGAGTAGTAGCTCAGATACTAGCATTAATGGATGGTCTTAACGATAGAGGAAATGTAATTGTTTTAGGAGCTACAAATAGACCAGACAGTGTTGATCCTGCGCTTAGAAGACCAGGAAGATTCGATAGAGAATTTGAGATTTCAGTACCAAATGAGGATGGACGACTAGAGATTCTCGAAATTCATTCAAGAGGAATGCCAATAGGTGATGATGTGGATCTAAAAGAATTATCATTAGAATTACATGGGTACACTGGAGCAGATATCAAATCACTTTGTAGAGAAGCTGCACTAAAATCAATTAGAAGGTATTTACCAGAAATAGATCTTGAAACAGAAAGAATTTCATCTGAAGTTTTACAATCAATGCAAATTAAATTAATTGACTTTTACGAAGCAATGCAAGAGGTAATCCCCACTGCAATGAGGGAAGTATATGTTGAAAGATCTAAAGTATGGTGGCATGATGTAGGTGGATTAGATGAAGTCAAAAAATCGTTAACGGACAATCTCATTACTGCAATGAAAGAACCAAATAAATTTACAAAGATGGGGATTAAACCACCCAAGGGAGCATTAATCTATGGACCACCAGGATGTGGAAAGACATTACTTGCCAGAGCACTTGCAACTGAAACTGGCGCAAACATGATTTTAGTAAGAGGTCCAGAAGTTCTTTCAAAATGGATGGGGGAATCTGAAAAAGCAATAAGAGAAATTTTCAGAAAAGCTAAAACGTCATCACCATGTGTTGTAATTTTTGATGAAATAGATTCTCTTGCAAAAAATAGAACGGGAGAAGGGACATCAGGAGAAAATATACTTAGTCAGATATTAACAGAAATCGAAGAGGGGAGTTCCTCACGAGTAGTAGTGATAGGAATTACAAATAGACCAGATATTTTAGATTCTTCACTATTAAGAACAGGCAGATTAGATTTAGCTTTGTACATAGCACCACCAGATGAGAAAAGTAGATTAGAGATCATTAAAATTTTAACAAAAAAAATGCCGCTAACAAATGATGTTAATTTACAAGAAATTGCAATAGCAACACAAAATTTTTCAGGTTCTGATTTGACATCTCTTTGTAGAGAAGCTGCAGTTCATGCAATGAGGAACAATTCATCAAAAATTTCTAGTCAAGATTTTGCAAACAGTTTGAAACAAGTCAAGCCATCAATTACTAACGAAGTTGATAAATGGTATAATAGTGTGAAGGAAAGTATATCTAACGTAGTACCAAAATCAGAGGATAAATCATTCTACGGATAAAAATGGCAATTCCAATTCGAAACACAGTATTTGATAAAATCAAGGAAGAAAAATCGTTAACGGATGTTGAACTTAACAAGATTTTACTCAAAAATGATATTGAAATTCCAAATGACAAGTTCAACAAAATACTTTTAGATTTAGAAATATTGGGCCTCATCAAAGTAGTATGGATTACAAAAGATGAAAAAAGAATAGAGATTATAGTTATTGAAAAAGAAGTAGATAAAATTGAGGAACAAAATAAAGAAGTAATGGAAAAAGATTACGAAGCTAGTTTCCCAGGCGTAGATAAATAATTTCTAAAACAAAGGAATATGGAATGCTGCATCTAATGCAACAGCTACAAAAATAATTGTAAGATAGGGTGCAGTAACTTTGTATGCCTTCCAGGCAAATTCAGAAGTTGGAGTTTTAGTCAATTTGTAATGATATGCAAGCATCAATCCGCCAGATACTACAGCAATTACAGTATAAACAAGTCCCAATCCATCAGGAATGAATGCAAGCAATAATGAAAATGGAAGTAAAATGATTGTGTTACCTAAAATGTATTTTGATGTTTTTTGCATACCAATCACTACTGGAAGCATAGGGACATTTGCTTGAGCATATTCATCTTTAATTTTCATTGCAAGACACCAAAAATGAGACGGTGTCCAAACAAATACCAAAAATCCAACTAAGAATCCTAACAAATCCATACTACCAGTAGCAGCTGCCCATCCAGCCCAAGCTGCAGCACTACCTGCAATACCACCAATTACAATATTTGAGGAATTAAGACGTTTTAGCCAAACTGTGTAAATTATAACATAAGAGAAAATTCCAATTGCGATAAAAAATGCAGAAACCACATTTAATGCAAAGAAACCATAAATTACAGAAATACAACTTACAGCTAATCCATATATCAAAACATGTGAAGGTGCCATTCGTCCAGAGGGGATCGGTCTAGAACTTGTTCGAGTCATTTTTGGATCAATATCTTTATCATAATAATGATTTAGAGCACTAGATCCAGCTGAAGCCAATGTACCAGCGATAATAATGTGTAAATAATGAGATAATTCAAGTTCTGGTGCACCATCAACTAGCTTACTTGCGGCATACATGGAAGTAACTGCAGTTATTACCAAAAGAACAATTATCCGGGGCTTAGATATTTCCAGTATTTCTTTAAATCCCAATTCACTCTATCCTATCTCAAAGCCATTTAATTTCTTCGTCTAGGTGATCTATGCCATTTCAAAAGGAATAAGTATCTCAGTCCTACCAGCTACTTTAAATGAGTAATTGGGACCTCATGATGCCGGGAATGGGACTAACAGCCATAGGTTTGGCTGGAGTTGTGATATCGTATGCAGGTATCGCACACACGTTCATCGACGGTATGCATGCTCTGACTGGTTTGACTATGTTTCTTGGATTGATTATCCTAGCTGTAGGTATCTTAGATGGCGGAATTTCAACAAGTAACAAAGCAAAAGCGACCACGTTGGTAATCCTTTCAATTTCACTAGGATTCGGAATGTATGCATTTACATTAAATTCATCAGATTATACAGTAACGATCGCAGGAATTTTAATGGCAATAGCATTCCCAGCAATTGTTATTGCATATTTAGCAATGAAACATCCTAATTTAGTAAAACCAATTGGTTCCATTACAGGAATGGCAGCAGCCACAGGAATAATTGTGTGGTTAGCATTTGGATTTGTAAGTCCGGATACATACATGATTCCAGCAGTTCAAATCGAAGAACCGACTGAAGACATTACGCTATCAGGACCAATATTTGCAATTGAGATTCTAGAAGAGTCGGCACAAGAAGGAAATCCAGATTACGAACCAGATGTTGCAATAGTTTCACAAGGGTATACAGTAGAATGGACTAATGCAGATTCGGTTGCACATACAGTAACTAGTGCAGAAGACTTTGGAGAAACATTTGATTCGAGTTTAATGAGTGCAGGAGATGTATTTACTTTAGATACAAATAATTTAGAAATTGGAGAATACGAATACTTGTGTATTGTACATCCTTGGATGGTTGCAACATTAGTTATCGAAGAACCAAAAGAACCACAAAAAGTTTCAATTCCACAAGGTGCAGGAATTCCAGAGGATGGTCAAATTTACTATGACCCACAAGTAATTGATGTTACAGTTGGAACTACAATTGCATGGGATAACATAGATAGTACAGTACACACAGTTACATCAGGTCAAGTACCAGAGGCAGATGGATTGTTTGATTCAGAAATGATGTCAGCAGGAGATTCATTTGAATTTACATTTACAGAGATAGGAAGTTATGATTATTACTGTACATTCCATCCATGGATGGTAGGAACTGTAAACGTAGAGTAGATTTGCAAAAAATCATCTTACCTCAAACAATTAAAAAAATTCTAACTCAACATGCTGAAAGTGAAAACCCTAATGAATCATGTGCAATTTTATACGGAAATGGAAATATAGTATCAGACGTATTTTTAACAAATAACATAGAACAATCCCCAGTAAATTTTACAATATCAAATGAACAACTAATAGAAGGTTACAAAATTGCAGAAGAGAAAAAAATGGATGTTGTGGGAATTTTTCACTCACATCCAAACTCAGAAGCATACCCATCAAACACAGATAAAAAATTCATGCATAGTAATCCAGTAGCATGGATAATTTATTCGGGAATAAATCAAGATTTCAAAGCATATGTACTAGAATCAGATATTTTAGAAATTCCAATTCAAGATTAATTTTATTGTAAACTGAATTCTGCACTATTCCCATCAACATCATCAAGAATGGTCTTATCAGTTGTGATGATCTTACCAATCACATTAACAGCAGATGCAGGAGTTATCTCTCCAGGATTTCCTATAGGAGTAGGACCAAAAAATAGACAAATTGCTTTTCCAGTAGGCCAATACGCAACATCATAAAGGGAAACTAGATGTTTTGCATTTTCTTCAGGTTGTGCGATTGGAGATTTTGAAGAATAGATTTCCTCGCCCCAGACATTAAGATCAACTTTGAAAGGGAGTTTTTCAATAAACTCTTTTACGGTTTTTGGAGAATTGGCATCATCCAGTTTTAAAAGAATCGATGATGAATTTTGAATTTTTAATGTTACAGAATAGTCCATAATTTCTCATAATCTTGATCAAATAATCATTATTCAAGCATTTCTTATTTTTCAAAGCAAAGAATTCACATAGAATAGTTTTTGAATTAAATATGCCTTTTTTTTGTTACCAGTTATGGAAATTCACGTATACGACACATATGTCAAAGCAGCAGATGGTCATACCATGCACTTTGATGTAATTACTGGTGAAAAAGATCACGATAAAGCCCTCACATATGGCAAAGAGTGGTTACAATCAGTAGGTGAAGGAGAAGCAGAAATGACTACAAATGAATGTCAATTCTGTCACTCACAAGGAGCACCAGAGCCTGTAGAACAGGCAATTAAAGAAAAAGGCTACTTTATCCAAAAAATGGAAGGTTGTCCTTAATCTTTTTCTTTTTACAAAAGACTAGATTTTATTAATTAAGAAATCAATCCACTACATGTCCGAACAAAAATATTCAAAGTTGACAGTGGAAGGAAATAAAAAAACAAAATGGATTTGTGGATGTTTTATTACAGTAGATGATTATTTCAAATTCTGTAAAGCACACAACACAACTTTGAAAAAAGCAATTCAATCCCAGATTGATGAATTAGATATGACAATATTTGTGGAAGATTAGATTGCAAGAATTGCAACAAATGCAGAAACAAATACTATAGCAATAGTGTTTAGTAATTTGATTACGGTGTTAAGTGCGGGACCGGCTGTATCTTTGTATGGATCACCAATAATATCACCGACAACTGCAACTTTGTGTACTTCAGAACCTTTTTCACCGTTCATTTCAACTAGCTTCTTTGCATTATCCCATGCACCACCAGTGTTTGCCAAATGATATGCCAAAAGAATTCCAGTGACAACAGCACCCATTAACAATCCAGCTACTGCAGTAGGACCCAAAAGAATTCCCAAGATTATTGGGGAAAGAATTGCAACAATAGCTGGCTTCCAAAGTTCTTTAATTGATGCAACAGTTGCAATATCAACACATTTCGCATAATCTGGTTTAGAAGTTCCAGCAAGAATACCGGAATCTGCTTTGAATTGTCGTCTAACTTCATCAACCATTTTTCCTGCAGCTCGAGAGACACCATTAATCAGTTGGCCCGTTATGATAAATGGAATCAAACCACCAATTAACAATCCAACAATAATTGCAGGATTGGTTAAACTATAATCTAAATCTAAAACTCCTTCAAAAATATGAGCTGCTTCAAATTGAAATGCCTGAATCATGGCTAATGCAGCTAGAGCAGCACTGGCAATGGCAAATCCTTTTGTTACAGCTTTAGTAGTATTGCCAACTGCATCAATCTCATCTGTCACTTTACGATTTTCTTCACCCATTCCAGTCATTTCAACAATACCACCTGCATTATCTGCAATTGGACCAAATGCATCAATGCTTAGAACAATTCCTGCTAGACTCAACATTGCCATAGCAGTCATAGCAGTACCAAAGATTCCATAAAGTACTGGATCTTCACCTTCAGGTGCTGCACCTGATGCGATGCTATAAGATACAATGATTGCAACAACTAAAGCAATCATGAATGGTCCTGTAGATTGCATTCCTTTGATAATTCCCATTAATGTTAATGAAGCATATCCCCACTTTGCAGAATCTGCAATTTCTTTTACGGGGCCTTTTTTGTAACTAGTATAATTATCAGTAATCTTTTGAATAACTGGAACCAAAATAACACCAATTACAGTTGAACCAAATAATGCATATGATGAAGCAGAGTCGCCAATGAATTGCATGATAAATACATAGTTTAATCCAATTGCAATAGCTGCTGAAACATAAAATGAACGATTAAGGGGTTTCATAACATCGGTGACATTTTTAGAACCAACAATTACAATTCCAATAATGGATGCAACCATTCCAGAAGAACCAATTAAAATCGGATAAAGGAAAAAGTTTGGTGCACCAATTAATGCAGCAATTAGTAATGCTGCAAGTATTGTAACAATATATGATTCATAAACATCAGAACCCATTCCTGCGGCATCCCCAACATTATCACCTACATTATCTGCAATAGTGGCAGGATTTCGTGGATCATCTTCAGGAATGTTCACCTCTACTTTGCCTACTAAATCTGCACCCATATCTGCAGCCTTTGTAAAAATACCACCACCAATTCTAATGAATAATGCAATAAGACTAGCCCCAATTCCAACACCTGCAATAGTAATTGGATCAGGGAAAATCATGTAGAGCCCAGTTATTGCTAAAAGTGCCATTGCAGGAACTGCAAGACCAACTGTTGCACCACCTCTAAATGCCATAGCAAATGTCTTTCCCAAGCCACTACTACTCAAATTTGCAGCCCTAACTGCGGCTTTTACTGTAATTTTTAATGAAATAACGCCTGCAACTGCTGAAAGGGTTGCACCTACTGCAAATGCAATTCCGTTTGAAGGTGTCAAAAATGCACCAATAATTATCGATAATGCAATAGCTACTGGAATAATAATTTTCATTTCTCTTTTTAGAAATGCAGCTGCACCTTCTCTAACAGCATTTGAAATATCCATCATCTCTTTTGTTCCAGGAGGCTGTTTTGAAATCCATGCAACTAAACCTCCCGCTACTAAAAATGATGCAATTCCTGCGATGAATGGAAGGATTTCAGGAATCTCCATAATATAGCCAGTTTTGATGTTTATTTAAAGTATGAATTAACAGATAGTTTTGAGTAATCTTGTAATTCAAATAACAAGATTACAATAAATTTTAGATTAAACAAGTATGGAAAAATTATTTTCTTTTCTTGTAAGGGGCAAAAGTTTTTCCACGTAATCCTTGACGTACAAGTTTGTTGAATCTTTTACCATGTGCCAAATATGGAAAACGCATATGAATTAATTCATGAACAATTGTATTGTCCAATGTTTTTTCATCAGGGATTTTTCTTACATTTATGAAGACTAAATTATGTGGAATGTAGGATACCCCATAATATTTGTAGGCAGATGTACGTCTACCTTCTGTCATTTCTTTTGGAGCATCAAGGACTTCTTTTGTTGCAAGTAAAATTTCTGGTTCAGTAATAGAAAACCTATTAGAATAAATTCCAACTTTTTCTAAAATTTGCAGTCTTAGTTCAGGGTCTAGTTTCACAAAAAATTATCATTAAAAGGATGTTTATCTCCAAGTGTCAATTCTTCTAAGAGATTTAGTTTATTTTCATTCTTCAAATTTATGAATTAATAGGGTCAGAGGTATTAGTAGAGTAATCATCAATCATACAGCCACCGTCTCATCATACCCCAATTAGTTCATTGAATCAAGTAGTCTTTGTGTTTTATTTCTAATTTCTGGAGTGATTTTAACTATAACCAATCCCTGATTTGGTTGCCCATACAATACAATAGAGTTTTCGGGTGCAAAAATACAAGCAGGGATAACCAAAAGATCCTCCTCACCATTAACCATCAAACGTACAGGAGGCTGTAAAGTAAAAGCCTGCTTGAGTACATCTATGCTTTGAGAGGTAATTTGTGCAGCAGGATTATCTACATTTAGTTCAATAGTGCCTTCAAGTTTTGGAGGTTCTCTTTTTTCTCTTTTTTCAACACCATCAATAATTTGCAATGAAGGGATTAAATCAAAATCAATCATTTTTTCAGTAGTTCTATCTCCAACTGTAATAATGTAGGAATTATCTGAGAGGTGTTTTTTGATATTTTCTTTATTGACTTGATCATCAGGTAAGAGAACCCCTAAAGGAATTTTCAATTGGTCTCTTAAAGAATCAGGTAATTTCACGAAAATCAGTTAGTAGTTGCCTCAGGAGCAGACTCATCACCAGAACTTTCAGATTTGGTTTCTTCTCTAAGTTTGGCTGCAAGAATACTACATTGTGCAGCAATATTTTTTGCACTAGTTCTAAAAGCTTCAGCGCTAGGAGAATCAGGATTTGTAATCATAATAGGTTTACCTAAATCAGAACCAGACATAATTCCAGAGTTTAATGGGATTTCACCCAAAAATGGCATTTTAAATTCTTCACTAATTTTTTTGGCACCACCATCACCAAAGATGTAATGTTTGTCAGAACAATTAGGACAGATAAAATGGCTCATGTTTTCAACCACTCCTAGAATCGGAACATTTAGTTTTTCAAACATCCCAATTGCTTTTACTGCGACATTACTTGCAACATCTTGAGGAGTAGTAACCACCAAGATTCCAGTAATAGGAATTGTTTGTGCAAGAGTTAATGGGATATCACCAGTTCCGGGAGGCAAATCCACAATTAGATAATCTAAGTTAGACCAGTTAGTATCAACTAAAAATTGTTTTAAAATTCCAGAAATTATTGGTCCACGATAAATTGCGGCTTGGTGAGATTGCTCTGCAAAGAATCCAAATGAAACAACTTTGAGTCCATTTGATTCTGCCGGTTGAAGTTTATTTTCTTCCACTTCCATGAATCCATCTTTCATTCCAAGCATTAGTGGAATACTAGGACCATAGATATCTGCATCAAGTAATCCAACTTTTGCTCCAGTTTGAGATAATGCCAAAGCTAAATTCAATGAAACTGTTGATTTACCTACTCCACCTTTTCCACTTGCAACACCAATAATATTTTTGACTGTAGCCATTCCAGCATCATCTTCAAGTGAACGACCTTCCATTACTTTGGCAGTTACCTTCATATCAAAATTTTTCAAGTCAGAGATTTCTGCAATTACTTTACGTACATCATCTTCAATCTCGACATTAAATGGACATGCAGGAGTTGTTAATTCTAAAGTGAATTTCAAATTTCCTTCATTAAGTTCCAAGTCTTTTATCATACCCATAGATACGATGTCTTTTTTCAAATCAGGATCTATCACAGTACTAAGTTTTTCAAGAACTTGATCGATAGCAACCATTGCGTCAAAAAACAAGTCTACATTATTTAAACATAAGTCATTAAATTAGATAAACTGTCATTTCTTTAGAAAAGTTCTAAAATCTTTGAAAATTTATGAATAAATCACCCAAAGATTCATAAATTGAAATTCGAGAAAAACAGCACAGTTGTTTTCTATATCTACCTTAGTTGATGTTGTTAGGATTCCTCCAAGCTTATTTGGAACCACGCTCAAAAAGGCTGCAACAAACATTCTCAAAGAAAAGTACGAGAGTATGATTAATGCGGATTTAGGATATATCATAATGATTTTAGATGCAAAAGTTGACGAAATGGGAAAAATGATTGC
>ENA-UZXA01002349-UZXA01002349.1-metagenome-genome-assembly--contig:-Day-1-1m-contig-2349_pt1 | contig 11264 bp, 10 predicted proteins | sample MGYA00260336_ERZ794896 | MGnify/ENA metagenome assembly ERZ794896
AGATCGCCATCATGATGGCGTAATTGGGGAAATGTCAGTAGCTGAAAATTTAATAATTGAGCGATTAAACGATAAAGATATAAATGCACAGGGTTTTTTGCAAAACAAAGAAATTAATGAGAATGCAAAACAGCTTATTGAAAAATATGACATTAGAGGGCCTGGCGTCGATGCAAAAGCAAGTCTCTTGTCAGGTGGAAATATACAAAAGTTAATTCTTGCAAGAGTATTTGAATGCAAACCAATTGTGATTTTAGCAAATCAACCCACTCGGGGATTAGATTTAGGCGCTGCAAACGAAGTTGCTCGCCGTTTATTGGAGGCGCGTGCGCGGGGCGCTGGGATTTTGCTTATTTCCGAGGATTTAGACGAAATTATAGCATTGTCAGATAGGATTATAGTTATTCATGACGGTTCATTGACTGAAGCACATAATGCAGGCCGCGAGGCAATTGGACTAATGATGGCAGGAGAAAGTGCATGATACGTATTGAACCTCGAGAAATGCCATCAAAATTATGGACAATTGGCATTCCTATAATATCTGCGTTCATTGCAATTCTATTCGCAGCAATACCTCTAGCATTAGCAGGTGCAAATATTTTTGAAGCTTATGCACAAATGGCGAAAGGTATATTTGGATCAACGTTTGCTTTTACTGAAATGCTAACAAGAGCAACGCCACTTATATTTACTGGCCTTGCTGCCACAATAGCGTTTCGAGCAAAATTATGGAATATTGGAGCGGAGGGCCAATTATATCTTGGTGCAATGGCTGCTGTTGCTGTTGGTACGGGGTTAATAGATGCACCTTCATTTATTTTAATACCTATTATTCTATTCACTGGTGCACTTGCTGGTGCTGTTGGTATGGCTGCACCAACTTATTTAAAAACACGGTTTGGTGCAGACGAAGTTGTTACAACATTATTATTAAATTTTATTATAATTATTTTTTTACAAATGATGTTAGAGGGGCCACTTAAAGATCCGATGGGAATGGGCTGGCCACAATCTGAACCAATTGTAGATAATGGTGTATTGCCTCAACTTATTCCAAGAATGAGAATACACACGGGTTTGATCATTGCTTTAATTTCTGCTGGAGTAGTTCATTTATTTCTATCAAAAAGTATATGGGGATTTAAAATTAGGGCAGTAGGTGAAAATGCTTCAGCTGCACTTCATGCTGGGATCAATGTGAAACGCACGTTCATGGGTGCTGCAATTGTTTCAGGAGCTATTGCAGGTCTTGCCGGAGTAAGTGAAGTTGCGGGATTGAGGGGATACCTTACAACAGATTTATCTCCAGGCTTTGGCTATACTGGTATCGTGGTTGCAATGTTAGCTGGCTTGTCGCCAATTGGTGTTGTTATTTCTGCTATATTTATTGCTTCAATATTTGTTGGGGCCGATACTATGAGTAGGGCAATAGGAGTTTCCAGTTATTTGGCAGATTTAGTTGTCGCATTATCTTTAATATGTGTTCTCGTGGGTGGGTTTATTGCTCGATATAAATTTATCCGAACAAATAAGGAGAATATTTAATGGATATTTTGCAGATTCTCTTAACGGAAAGTTTTTGGGCAGCAACATTACGTATAGCAACTCCTCTTATATTTGGTGTGCTTGGGGCTTTAATTTGCGAAAAATCAGGAGTTTTAAATTTAGGTATAGAAGGCATATTTGTTGCTGGGGCAATGGCTGGTTGGATGGCTGTTTGGTTTGGCTTCACTCTTTGGGCAGGATTGTTAGTTGCTGTAATTGTAGGTGCAGTGTTTGGTTTAATTCACGCGATATTAACTGTACCGCTTGGATTATCACAACATGTTTCTGGCCTAGGCGTAACGCTGTTAGCAACATCAGTTAGTTATTTTACTTATCGTACTGCACTACCAAAAGTGTCTTCACCACCAAAGATTGAACCATTTCAGCCGTTGGATATTCCTATATTATCTGAATTACCCTTTATTGGTTCAATCCTGTCGCAACAAACTGCAATGACTTGGTTGGCTATATTTATGGTAGGATTAGTTTGGTGGGTTCTCAACCGAACGCCCCTAGGGCTTTCGATAAGGGCTGTTGGGGATAATCCTGATGCAGTTGATGCACAAGGCCTGTCTGTCTATGGATTGCGTATCGGTGCAGTTATTGTTGGTTCATCAATCATGGCTCTTGGGGGTGCTTTTTTAACTATGTCTGCATTTGATTCATTCTTTTTTGGAATGGTCAACGGTAGAGGCTGGATATGCATAGCATTAGTTATATTTGCGAGTTGGCGTCCAGGTAAAGCACTCTTGGGTGCTATATTATTTGGTGCTTTTGATGCTTTCCAAGTGCGATTACAAACTGAAGTTGGAGCATTTTTGCCTTCGCAGGTATTTCTCATGGCACCATATGTACTTTCTCTAATTGCTTTGGTTATTGTTGCGCGTAGAGCGGAGTATCCAAGAGCTTTGTTGAAGCCTTGGTTTAAGGGAGCAAGGTAATGGATTTTGATTTAATAATTAAAAATGCAAATTTGTCTGATGGGCAAGTTGGTATCGATATAGCTTGTAAGGACGGAATAATTGCATCGATTGGTGCAGGTATAGATGCTAATGCGGAAAATGTAATTGATGCAAAAGGCCTATTAGTTTCCCCACCGTTTGTTGACCCTCATTTCCATATGGATGCAACGCTTTCATTAGGAACACCTCGTATGAATGTTTCTGGAACCTTGCTGGAAGGTATTGCTTTATGGAGTGAATTAAAGCCCGTGCAAACTGTCGAGCAAATTATTGAAAGAGCATTGCGCTATTGTGATTTGGCTGTATCCATGGGCATAGGTGCAATTCGTAGTCATGTTGATATATGTGATAATACACTAAAAGGTGTTGAAGCATTACTAGAAGTTCAAAAAAAAGTAGCACCATACCTAGATTTACAATTAGTTGCATTTCCACAAGATGGAATATTTCGAGATCCAGATGCAAAAACTAATTTAATCAATGCTTTAGATAAAGGAGTTGATGTTGTTGGTGGGATTCCACATTTTGAAAGAACAATGCAAGATGGTACAAATTCTATAAAATATTTATGTGAAATTGCTGCAGAAAGAGGCTTGATGGTAGATATGCACTGTGATGAAAGTGATGATCCTCATAGCCGTCATATTGAAACACTTGCATTTGAAACGTCGCGTCTAGGTCTAAATGGGAGAGTTTCAGGTTCTCATCTTACCTCCATGCACTCAATGGACAATTATTATGTTTCGAAACTAATACCTCTAATGGTTGAAGCTGAAATTCATGCTATACCTAATCCGCTAATCAATATTATGCTGCAGGGCAGGCATGACAGCTACCCTAAAAGGCGAGGGCAAACTCGGGTACCTGAGTTGAGAGATGCTGGAATAAATATTGGATTTGGTTCGGATTGTGTCATGGATCCATGGTATTCGCTTGGTAAAGCTGACATGTTAGACGTAGCCCATATGGGCCTTCATGTTGGTCAGTTATCTAGTAGATTGGATATGGAATGGTGTTTTGACGCTGTAACTACAAATTCAGCAAAGATTATGGGATTGGAGGGGTATGGTCTTAAAAAAGGATGCAAAGCTAATATGGTTATCTTGCAAGCAAATGACAAAATAGATGCAATTAGATTGAGAGCGAACCGGTTAAGTGTAATTCGAGCGGGCAAGATAATTTCGTCTAGCGAGCCATTTGTTGCAGAGCTTGATTTGCCTGGCAGGCCCAAAAAGCTTGATCCATCTGAATATATTCCAAAATCGTAAAAAATTTTAATTTTTTTTAATTAATAGAATTTGGGTTGATCTATATATTGAAGTGGTTCTAAATCTGGGTTTTGTGCTGCATGTATCGCTGCTAGTGCGAGTTTTTCACCAGCAATGTCCATATCTTCTCTTATAACAATAATTTCATTTCTAAAAAGTTTTAGAAAATTGACTGCATCTTTGGCTACTAAATCTATATCTTTACCTATTTTTAATCCTAAATTTTCGAATCCAGCTACTGCAGCCATCGCACTATTTGGAGAAGCAACAAGAATGCCATCAAAATTCTTATTAATTGAAATTTCCTCTGTTACGGCTGCGCTAATTGCATCAATGCTGCTATCACTTGTTATATTTGGTATTACTTTTAGGGATATATTATGATTTTGGGCTGAATTTTTAGCACTCATAACCATTTCTAATCCATAGGACTGATCCTGTGGCGGGGCAATCATCAATATTTTTTTTCTTTTATTTTTGGCAAGGGCTTCAATCCCTAATTTTGCAAACTCAGCATTGTCAAAATCAACAAATGATTGCTTTTCATTTGAGCAAGATCTTCCATGCATAGTAAATGGGAATTTTTTTTCAACGAGATATTGTACTCTAGGATCATTTGGTTCGATTTGATTGAAAATTATAACATCAGCAGAGCCTGTTTCAACAATATATCTTATTGGCTTCATGGGATCATCACCTGGAAAGTAATGTGTCATGTTTAAGTGATATGGGGTATCTTTTAATCCAAGGGCAATTGCAGAAATTAAGCGAGCGGTCATATTCATAACTTCTGTATCAGTGGACATTATTAAGCTTATAACATTTGTTCGGCCAGTTCTAAGTCTCACGCCTGCTCTGTTAGGTATATAGCCGATCTCGTCTGCTATCTTGCGAACTTTTTCTTTTGTTGAGGAGCTGATATCAGGTGCATCACCTAACGCTCTTGATACTGTGGCTATCGCTAATCCACTTAAGCCAGAGATTGTTTTTAATGTAGGTTTTACGTTCATTTCTCGATGGTAAGCCCATCCTCCTGCATATCAATATTAGCATATAATGAGTAAGATATAATTTTTTGTAAATGCTTTAAATTATTTTTTTATTAAAAAAAACACTTGAAAGTATAATCTAAATCGTTTTAGATGCGCCTACAACGTTTTAGATTGGGAGATTAATCGTGAATATTTTTACAAAATTACTATGTTCAGCTGCTTGTCTTGCTGCAACTTCTGTTTCAGCAAAAGATTTAGAAGTAACTCACTGGTGGACATCTGGTGGTGAAGCTGCTGCCGTATCAACTTTAGCAAAAGCTTTTAATGAGAAGACAGATCATAATTGGATTGATGGTGCGATTGCTGGTGGTGGTGGGACAAGTATTCCTGCAATTATTAGTAGAATTATTGGTGGAGAGCCAATGGGTGCAACACAACTTAATCATGGTAGACAAGCTCAAGAGCTCATTGAAGCTGGTATGATGACAGATTTGACTGAAATTGCAGAAGCTCAAGGTTGGAGAGACATTGTAAATCCAGTATCACTATTAGATAGCTGTACTGTTGATGGGCGTGTTTATTGTGTTCCTGTGAATATCCACTCTGCACAATGGTTATGGGTAAGTCATGGAGCTTTTGAAAAAGCTGGATTAGCAATACCAAAAAATTGGGATGAATTTGTTGCTGGATCTGCAGAGTTAGAAAAAAATGGAATAGTTCCTCTAGCGATGGGACAGCAGGGTTGGCAACAATCTATAGCATTTGGTGCTTTAGTGCTGGGCGTTGTTGGTGTTGATAAATTCTTAGAAGTAACTGGTGATAAAAATGCTGAAGTTGCTGCTGGTCCTGAATGGACACGTGCTTTTCAATCAGTCGCAAATGCTCGCGAGCTAGCTCGAAAATCTAAGGTGCAAGATTGGAATTTAGCAACTAATATGGTAATTACTGATACAGCTGGTGGTCAAATTATGGGCGATTGGGCGCAAGGTGAATTCCAGGTTGCTGGTGAAGTTGCTGGTGTAGATTATTCTTGTTTGCCAGGTATGGGTTTCAATGAAATATTAGATACTGGTGGTGATGCGTTTTATTTTCCTGTAATTGATGATGCAGATACGAAAGCTGCTCAGATGGAATTAGCATCATTGTTGATATCTCCTGAAGTTCAGGTCGAATTCAATCTTGCAAAAGGCTCCTTACCAGTTCGTGGCGACATTGATATGTCTTCAGCAAATGCTTGTATGCAAAAAGGACTAAATATTCTAGCTGCTGGTGGTATTATGCCATCAAACCGCCAAACATTTGATGCTGATACGGATCAACAAATCAATGATTTAATGGCTGAATTCTGGGCAACAGATATGCCTGCATCAGATGCTCAAGCTAGCTATGTTTCAATTATTAAACGTGCTAACTAAATTGTAACTACACAGGCCATAAATTGGCCTGTGTAATTTTTTTAAAGAATTTTTATGAAAATCGTATAAATGTCGAAAAAACCTAACCAAATTTTTAGAAATATAAATGCAAAAATTGCATCAATACCTATGATATTAACAGTGCTTTTTGTTTTCTTAGGTGGTTCCATTTGGACTATGGCATATTCTTTTACATCATCAAGATTATTGCCAAAATGGAAGTTTGTTGGGTTTGATCAATATGAACGGCTGTGGGAAACTCGTCGATGGATTATATCGATAGAAAATTTAGCTTTGTATGGCATCTTTTCATTAATCTTTACACTATTCATTGGCTTTACTTTAGCGGCACTTTTAGACAGAAAAATACGATTTGAGAATACATTTCGCACAATTCTATTATATCCATTCGCATTATCTTTCATTGTTACTGGTTTGACATGGCAATGGATTTTAAATCCTGATTTTGGATTGCAGGGAGTAATACGTGACCTTGGTTGGGAAGCTTTTTCTTTTGACCCCTTGAATGATCCTGAGACTGTAATGTTTGGGTTGTTAATCTCTGGCTTATGGCAAGGAACAGGATTGATAATGGTCATACTATTGGCCGGTCTGAGAGGTATTGATGAAGATATCTGGAGGGCTGCAAGAATAGACGGAATTGGAACTGTGAAAACATATATTCGTATTATAATTCCAATGATGCGTCCTGTATTTGTCACAGCACTTGTATTAATAGCTGCTGGAATAATAAAGATTTATGACCTTGTTGTAGCACAAACAGATGGAGGTCCGGGCATTGCCTCAGAGGTACCTGCTAAATATGTGATGAATTATATGTTTGGAGCTCAGAATCTAGGACAAGGATTTGCAGCGTCTACAATGATGTTGGTTTCTGTAATCGTTATTCTAATTCCTTGGGCCTACCTTGAATTTGGAGGTAAGAAAAATGCTTAATTCCAATAAATCTGAAGTGCCAAGCGGACCAAAGCCAAAAAAAGTATTTTCTCGTTCTAATATTATTATCTATGGGACTTTAATAATAATATCGATTTATTATCTTTTACCACTTTGGGTTATGATAATGACTTCATTAAAAGGCATGCCAGAAATTCGAATGGGTAATATATTTTCCCCACCATTAGAGGTGACATTCGAACCTTGGGTCAAAGCTTGGTCTTATGCTTGTACAGGAATTAACTGTGACGGTTTAAGCCGAGGATTTTGGAACTCTGTAAAAATACTTATACCATCATTAATATTATCAATATCAGTAGCTTCTGTTAATGGATATGCGTTGGCGAATTGGAAGTTTAAGGGATCAGAAGTATTTTTTACGATCTTAATATTTGGAGCATTTATCCCATATCAAATTATGATTTATCCAATAGTAATTCTACTTCGTGAAATAGGATTAATGGGTTCAACTGCTGGGCTGGTACTAGTTCATACAATTTTTGGCATGCCAATTCTTACACTTCTTTTTCGTAATCATTTTGCTGCTATTCCTGACGAACTATTTAAGGCAGCAAGAGTGGATGGAGCTGGATTTTGGGGTATTTATTTCAAAGTCTTATTACCAATGTCTATTCCTATATTTGTTGTTGCTATGATCTTACAAGTTACAGGAATTTGGAATGATTTTCTTTTTGGTGTTATTTACACCAAACCCGCAACATATCCTATGACTGTTCAACTAAACAACATTGTAAATTCAGTTCAGGGTGTAAAAGAATATAATGTGAATATGGCGGCTACACTACTTACTGGACTAGTCCCTTTAGCCATATATTTCGTCTCTGGTAAATTATTTGTGCGTGGCATTGCTGCTGGCGCAGTGAAAGGCTAATTAATGTCTCTAAAAACACCATCCGTAAAAGTATGTGATCTAGACCTTCATTTTGGTGATATCAAAGTTTTGCAAAAATTAAACCTTGAGATTAACCATGGAGAATTCTTGGTCCTTCTTGGCTCTTCTGGTTGTGGTAAATCTACTTTGTTAAACTGTATAGCTGGTTTACTTGATATATCAGCAGGACAAATTTTCATTGGAGAGAAAAATGTAACTTGGTCTGAACCATCAGAGAGAGGGATTGGAATGGTTTTCCAGTCGTATGCTCTTTATCCTCAAATGACTGTTGAAGGTAACTTATCGTTTGGTTTGAAAAATGCAAAAATGCCTAAAGATGAAATAAAATCTCGTGTTAAGCGCGCCTCAGAAATACTTCAAATTGAAGCATTATTAAGTAGAAAACCAGGTGCTTTGTCTGGTGGTCAGCGACAGAGGGTTGCTATTGGACGTGCATTAGTACGAGATGTTGATGTATTTTTATTTGATGAACCATTATCTAATCTCGATGCAAAGTTAAGAGTGGATCTTCGTGTGGAATTAAAACTGTTACACCAAAGGCTCAAAAATACTATGATTTATGTTACGCATGATCAAATAGAAGCTATGACCTTAGCAGATAGAATTGCTATCATGAAAGATGGTAAAATAATGCAATTAGGGACACCTGATGAGATTTATAACCGTCCTCAAAATCTTTATGTAGCAGATTTTATAGGAAGCCCATCAATGAATTTTTTTAAGGGACAATTGAAAGACACTAAGTTTACTTTTGGTGCGCTGGTATTACCAATGGGGTCATACAGTTTTAAGAATAAATCTAAACTGAGTGAAGCGATAATTGGAATTAGGCCTGAGCATATTATAACAGGTGAACTTGCAAAAAAAGCTACAGTTACGACAAATGTGAAAGTGAAATTAGTTGAACCAATGGGATCTGATACTTTGGTTTATGCTGACTTATTGGGTCACCAAATTCGAATAAGAATGGAGGGCAATGCTAAGGTAAAATCTGGAGATATCTTAGAAATTGGAATCGACCCAGCCCGAGCTTCACTTTTTGACTCAAAAACAGAACAACGAATTTAAGTGTAGTATAATGGATTTAATTAAATGAGTTTTAGTTTTTCAAGGCGTGATTTTCCAAATGATTTCATATTTGGAGTTGCAACGGCGGCTTATCAAATTGAAGGAAGTAAATTTGGGAATTGCGGTTCTTCACACTGGGATACTTGGTCAGAAACACCCGGAAATGTACATAATTCTGATAATGGAAGTATTGCATGTGACCATTACAATAGATTTTATGATGATCTTGATATTATAAAATCAGGGGGATTTGACTCGTATAGATTTTCCACATCTTGGTCTAGAGTTATGCCAGATGGAAAAAGTGTAAATTCTGAGGGGTTAGATTTTTATGATCGGTTAGTTGATGGCATGGTAGCTCGTGGCTTAAAGCCTAATTTGACATTATATCATTGGGAGTTGCCATCTTATCTTGCAGATATTGGTGGTTGGACTAATCGAGATATAGCTGAGCGTTTCGCTGAATTTACCGATGTAATAATAAGTCGTATTGGTGATCGTATTGATCATACTGCAACAATCAATGAGCCTTGGTGCGTCGCATGGTTGAGTTATTTTTTAGGTGGTCAAGCACCAGGAATAAGGGATATTCGTGCTGCAGTTCGCGCAATGCATCATGTTATGTTGGCACATGGCAAAGCTCTTGAGGTGTTGAAATCTCATGGTCAATCAAATTTAGGTATTGTACTCAATTTAGGACATGGTGAACCAGCAAGTAATACTCCGGCAGATATTAATGCAACAAAAACTTTTGATGCTATTCATACGAGATGGTTTATGGATAGTTTGTTTAAAGGAAATTATCCAAAAGATATGCTTTCCAAGATTGAGAAGTATATGCCTGAAAACTTTGAAAGTGATATGAAATTAATAAGTTCTCCAATCGATTGGTTAGGCGTTAATTACTATACAAGAGGAGTAATAAAAGCAGCTCCGAATGAGCCTTGGCCTCATTTTGATGGAGAGGAGGGAACTTTACCTAAAACTCAAATGGGCTGGGAGATTTATCCTGAAGGATTAGAACTTCTTTTGAAGCGTATTTATAATGATTATACAAATGAAATACCAATTATGATCACAGAAAATGGGATGGCTAACGAAGACGTGGTATCAAATGATAAATGTGATGATCCTATTAGGGTAAAATATTTTGAAGATCATTTACAAGCTGTAATTAGATGTATTGCTTATGGTGTACCTGTTAAAGGTTTTTTTGGGTGGTCTTTGCTTGATAATTATGAGTGGGCATATGGTTATGAGAAGCGTTTTGGACTTGTACATGTAGATTATAAAACACAGAAAAGAACACCAAAGGCATCTTTTAAAGCATTTCAAAAAGCTATTTCAGGCAATCAATAAAATATAACTGGCGCAAGTAGAAAGTTAAATGTCGTTCTCTGATTAACAATATATTCTATAAAAGAATTATATTTTTGAAAAGGAGTACGTGTTTTGCCTATAAAATCAATTGACCCTTCAATAGAAAAACTATCCTTTGAATTAGATGGTGGTGCTGGTGAAAGAGCTCGCATAGGTCTTCTTGTACTCGAGTCTGATCAATCTTTAGAGTGGGAAATGCGGAAAATTGCTAATTTAGAAGGTGTTGCAGTTTATCATTCTCGTCTTGAAAATGATCCAATAGTAACAGGTGAAAATTTAGCAATGATGGAAAAGCAACTTCCTGTTGCTGCTAAACTTTTACCAAAATATTTAAATTTAAATTCAATAGGATATGGATGTACATCTGCATCCACTATTATTGGTGAACGTCGGGTGAAAGAAATTATGAATAAATTTCATCCAAATATTCCTTCATCAAATCCTTTATCAGCTGCTAAAGCTGCTTTTAAAGTTCTTAATATAAATAAAATAGCTCTTCTAACACCTTATTCACCTGAAGTTACAAATGCACTTCAAAAACAATTTAGTGAGTCTGGTATAAACGTCACTTTAGTTGGGTCATATTTTGAAGAAAATGACGAATTAGTGGGACAAATAAGCAGTAAGTCCATCCTAGAGTCCGTTATTCATCTAGGTTCGAATAAAGATTGCGATGGGGTTTTTGTATCATGCACTAGTTTGCGAGCATTAGACATAATAAAAAAAGCTGAAAAAATCATAGGTAAACCAGTAACTTCAAG
>ENA-UZXA01000969-UZXA01000969.1-metagenome-genome-assembly--contig:-Day-1-1m-contig-969_pt1 | contig 11243 bp, 10 predicted proteins | sample MGYA00260336_ERZ794896 | MGnify/ENA metagenome assembly ERZ794896
TTTTTGTTCAACAAGTCGGAAGCGACATAGGCTATGTCGGTATTCAGACAGTTCCGCCTGCTCAAAAAGACAAAGTGTCACTGTGAATCTTAAAAAGGCGCACGCGCCGAATAGCGAGGAATAGGTCATGTCGGAAGACGAAGACGATATCATCCTGTCCGAACTCGATGACGAAGAGCTCGTCCAGCAGATGTTCGACGACCTTTATGACGGGCTCAAAGAAGAGATCGAAGAGGCCGTTCATATTTTGTTGAAACGCGATTGGGCCCCCTACCGCATTCTCACTGAGGCACTAGTAAGCGGAATGACAATCGTAGGCGCAGATTTTCGTGATGGAATTCTATTCGTTCCCGAAGTGCTTCTCGCCGCAAATGCAATGAAAGGCGGTATGTTCATTCTGAAACCTCTGCTCGCGGAAACTGGCGCGCCTCGCGTAGGCAAGATGGTCATCGGAACTGTCAAAGGCGACATCCACGACATTGGAAAGAATTTAGTTTCGATGATGATGGAGGGCGCGGGCTTTGAGGTTGTAGACTTGGGGATCAACAATCCGGTCGAAAGTTATCTAGAGGCGTTAGAAAACGAAGAACCAGATATTCTCGGAATGTCAGCACTGTTAACTACTACGATGCCGTATATGAAGGTAGTAATTGACACAATGGTCGAACAAGGTATCCGCGATGACTACATTGTCCTGGTCGGTGGGGCTCCACTCAACGAAGAATTTGGGAAAGCAATCGGCGCAGATGCATATTGTCGTGATGCCGCGGTAGCTGTTGAAACCGCTAAGGATTTCGTGTCCCGCAAACACAACCAAATGAGCGCCTAATCTTTGAAATGGAAATCAGCCCGGTGACCGTCCCTTCTTCATATCAATTTCACTATTTCAACAGATGCATCAATATTTTGGGAGAAGAAAGATAGCTTGCGGAGCGGCGGTGCCCCTTGCTATCAATCAACAAGTACAAAATGACTCACAGTGACGCAGCCGCTAGCAGATCTCACCGCATTTTGTTGCTCGCTTGCGGAGCGTTAGCTCGCGAAATCCTTGATCTTAAAGAGGCCAATGGTTGGGAGCACATGGACCTCACTTGCCTTCCAGCCACTTTGCACCTTCACCCCGAAAAAATTCCTGATGCGGTGCAGGAAGCTGTCGCAATGCACAGAGACGTCTACCAAGAGATTTTTGTAGTTTACGCGGACTGCGGCACAGGCGGTATTTTGCAAAGATGCTGTGAAAATCTTGGTGTGAAAATGCTTGCAGGTCCACATTGCTACAGTTTTTTCGAGGGAAATGATCGGTTTGCTCAGATAGCTGAAACTGAATTCACTACGTTCTATTTGACAGATTTCCTTGTCCGGCAGTTCAATGCGTTTGTTTGGAAACCTATGGGTTTAGACGAGCATCCTGAACTAATCAGTGTGTATTTTGGAAACTACGAGAAATTAGTTTACCAAGCTCAGACAAACGACCAAGTTTTAACTGAAAGTGCGCGAGCATACGCTGATAAACTTGGACTTATCTTCGAGCGGCGATTCACCGGCTACGGTGACTTGGAGCATTCGCTGAGAGATTTGTGATCACAATCTGCGTTTTGAATGCCCATCAATTCACCGAGGTTTCTACTGATAAAGAATTTTCAATTTCCTTGAAACCAACGACTCTTGCAACCATTCCCGCAAAAGCATAGCTGGGAATAATGAATTCTTTGTTTGATCAGAGTACCCCTTTGCCCTGCCCAGCTCCATTCAACATGAGTGCTCACGTGCTGAGGCTGGCGGACAGACAGCCAGGCAAAATAGCATTATCGGCGCTCTCACTTTGGGGATCAGAAGACTGGACCTACGGCAGCTTGAAGTCAGCTATTCTGGCTACTGGAACAGGGTTGCTTGAATTGGGGCTCAAACCAGGAAACCGCATCCTCTTGCGCCTCGGCAACACAGTTGATTTTCCTGTTGCATATTTAGGCGCTATATTTGTTGGTCTGGTTCCCGTGCCCACATCGACCCAATTGACCGAACGTGAAGTTGCAAAAATTATCGGTGATCTCAAGCCTTTGGCTATATTGCACGATCCTTCTATCGCTTGCCCAGAAGCGCCTGGCATTAAACTGATTGATTCCCCCGAGTTAAAGAAAATGCGCGATCTAAATCCTGCACACTGCAACATGGGCGATCCCAACCGAATGGCATACATTATTTACACGTCTGGCACATCCGGGACCCCACGCGCGGTCTGCCATGCACACCGTGCAATTTGGGCGCGCCAGATGATGCATCAGGGCTGGTATGGGCTGACGAAAAATGACTGCCTTTTGCACGCAGGAGCCTTCAATTGGACCTACACGCTGGGCACCGGTTTGATGGATCCGTGGTCGATTGGCGCTACAGCTCTCATCCCCACAGAAAGTGTCGAAATCAAATCGCTTCCCTTTTTACTTAAGCGGCACAAAGCAACAATCTTTGCCGCATCCCCAGGCGTTTACCGCAAGATTCTTAGAGACAATATAGTCTATAATTTTCCTAATTTACGCCATGGTTTAACCGCAGGTGAGAAACTATCAGAAACCACTCGTGAACATTGGTTTGCCGCAACAAACACGCCGCTCTACGAGGCGTACGGCATGTCAGAGTGTTCTACTTTTATTTCTAGCAGCCCAAAAAGTCCCGCCAAGCCAGGCACTTTGGGCAAACCACAATCCGGACGCCGTGTCGCTATTGTCGATGATACTGGGCCCGTGCCTATCGGGACCGAGGGTACAATTGCGGTAAGCAACCGTGATCCCGGTCTAATGTTGGGTTACCTAAATGCGCCAAACGATACCGCTAGCGTATATCAGGGCGAATGGTTCTTGACAGGGGATCTGGCCGTCATGGATGCAGATTTTTCAATCACCTTTAAGGGGCGCGCAGACGACATGATGAACGCCGGAGGCTATCGCGTTTCTCCACTTGAGGTTGAGGCCTTATTATTACAGTTTCCGGGCGTTATCTCTGTCGGTGTCACAGATGTTGAAGTGAAGCCAAATACGCGCATAATCGCCGTCTTTTACACGGCTATAACAGAACTAGACGAAACTGCTTTCAGAGCTTATGTCGAACAAAATGTGGCTCGATATAAACAACCAAAGCTATTCCAAAGGATGGTTGCACTTCCGACCAACCCCAATGGAAAACTCAACCGTCGCGCATTACGCACCCAATTCGAGGCCTCATTATGATCAAACTTGATGTTCTTTCCGATCCAATTTGCCCTTGGTGCTACATCGGCAAGACCCGTCTAGAAAAAGCATTAGAGGATCAGCCCGACCAAATATTTACAATCGAATGGCATCCTTTCCAACTCAATCCGGACATGGAAACGGACGGTATGGATCGGCGGGACTATCTGGCAAAAAAATTTGGTAGTAAGGAAAATGCGGTACGGGTTTATTCAGAAATAGAGAAACATGCGTTGGAAGAGGGACTAATACTTAATTTCTCAACAATTCAACGGACCCCGAATACTATTAACGCACATCGTCTTATTTATTGGGCAGGGATCGAAGATAACCAGAGTGTTGTCGTCGATGCAATATTCAAGGCGTATTTCAGAGATGGTAGAGATATTGGCGACAGCGAAGTTTTGTGTGATATTGCTGACAGCTCAGGCCTGAATGCCGCTGTAATTGGCAAACTGCTTTCCTCAGAATCAGACATTGACGACATCCGTCAGCGAGACGCTCATAGCCGAAAAAGAGGAGTAGACTCTGTTCCAACATTCATTGTGGCCAATAAACACGCTGTTCCCGGTGCCCAAACGACCGAACTTTGGCGCAGAGTGATTGGCGAAATGCGCGCACAGCTGGCCCCAGAATGACATCCGTTAAGCACTTAAGAGAACTGGCTTTTTTCTAGGCACTCTGGTCTCTTCTGACACTCTCAACAATGTGCAACAGTCCAGAGTCGATATTCCGCAAATCTTGTTTGAAAGTTCAACTTTTTATGTCTCATTTTAACCAGGACGCATGCACGGGAACCATCGACGAACAAGAATTCACTCATAATTTTCCTCGATGAGTTGACGCGCCAAATACACTCTTTTCCGCAGAAAGGCTTCACATACGGCGAAAATGCCACTGGACATCTAGATGACTTATTATCTTGCTTAGATACCAGCCAAAGACTTGTATTCAGCCCACCACAGAGACTGCAACAAAATATGACTGAAAAAGTTTCCATGCATCGGATTGAATTCATTGCTCTTTGCGCAATGCTGTTTGCGACTGTCGCATTCTCAATTGATGCGATGCTGCCTGCTCTACCCGAGATTGGACGAGACTTGAGCAGCGACAACCCAAACCGCGCGCAGCTTATCCTGACAAGTTACGTGTTGGGTATGGGCATCGGGACCTTCTTTTCCGGCCCTCTTTCCGACAGGTTTGGGCGCAAACCAGTGCTTATTGTTGGGGCAGTGATTTATTGCTTCAGTGCGTTTATTGCTTGGCTGAGCCAATCACTCGAGGTAATCCTGATAGCGCGTACAATCCAAGGTATTGGCACAGCCGGTCCGCGCATTGTTACTATAGCCATAATCCGAGATTTGTTCGTAGGCCGGGAAATGGCCCGGATTATTTCTTTTGCTATGATGATTTTTACGATTGTTCCTGCCATTGCACCAGCGTTGGGTGCAATTATCATTAGTTTTTCAGGATGGCGTAGTATCTTCTTAGCCTTCATTTTGTTTTCTTTAATAACAGTTGCTTGGGTCGTTGTACGCCTACCCGAACCCTTACGATTGGAGGATCGTCGCCCTTTCAGTATCCAAAAACTTATCTCAGGCGTGTTTGAGATGTCACGGATAGCATCCGTACGCGCTTCAATTCTGGTACAGTCCCTAATTTTTGGAACTTTGTTTGGAATGCTTAGCTCAATACAGCAGGTTTACGACATCACCTTTGGTCATGGCGAAGATTTTCACCTTTGGTTCGCTGGTGTCGCCCTACTCTCTGGCAGTGCAAGTTTCCTAAATGCACGACTTGTTATGCGACTCGGTATGCGGTTTATCATCACCGTCGCGACGGGAGTACAAACATTGGTCGCGGGTATTATGTTACTCACATCAGTTATGATCCCCACAGGAGAGACTTTGTTTTATATATTCGTACTGTGGCAGGCATCCATTTTCTTTGGGGTAGGAATGACCCTTGGCAATCTAAATGCTTTGGCAATGGAACCCCTCGGACACATGGCCGGAACCGCCGCTAGTGTCTTGGGGGCAATTTCAACAATCTTGGGCGCTTTGATCGCCGTACCAATAGGATTAGCTTTTAATGGAACCGTGATCCCCCTATCTGGGGCAGTGACCGCCTGCTCAGCCATTAGCTTTTTATTGATGTTAAGAATGCAGGTTTTCGAGAAGACGAGGAAAACAACAACTTAAAATAGAAATCAACGACCAATTGAATGACACACCCTCAAGGTTTCTTGGTCTTAGACTGTTTCTTTTTAGCAGCAACTTTAATAGCAAGATCTCGCGCAATACTGAAAGCACCTTTGATTTTGTAACCGTCATTTTGCCAGTCTCTTTTGATGATAATTTTATTGTCACGTACTTTTGCCAAGCCACGCTGATCTTGGATAAATTCGACCAATCCCTGAGGTGAGGCGAATTTGTCGTTATGAAATTGGATTGTTGCACCCTTGGGGCCACCATCCAAACGGCGAATACCAGCTTTTTTACACATAGCTTTGATGCGCACAACGAGCAGCAACATGTTAACTTCTTTTGGCAACTTTCCAAACCTATCAATTAATTCCGCGGCAAATCCTTCGAGTTCCACCTTGCCTTCCAATCCGCTAAGTCGACGATAAAGGCCCAGTCGAACATCAAGGTCTGGCACGTAATCTTCCGGTATTAAAACTGGCACACCAAGATTAATTTGTGGCGCCCATTGGTCATCTGCTTCTGATAAACCTTCCATTTCACCTGCTTTAATCTTGGCAATTGCATCCTCTAACATCGATTGATAGAGTTCGTAGCCTACGTCTCGTATCTGACCTGACTGTTCTTCTCCAAGTAAGTTGCCTGCTCCACGAATATCAAGATCTTGAGAAGCTATTGTAAATCCAGCTCCAAGCGTATCAAGTGAACCTAGCACCCGCAGACGTTTTTCAGCTGCTGGAGTCAGTGGAACCCTTGGTTTTGTGGTCAAATAAGCATAGGCGCGGGTCTTCGATCGACCTACCCGACCTCGTATTTGGTACAGTTGCGCAAGGCCAAACATATCCGCACGATGCACGACCATCGTGTTTGCAGTTGGAATATCAAGTCCACTTTCTACAATAGTTGTCGCAAGCAGAACGTCGTATTTTCCATCATAAAAGGCATTCATGCGATCGTCCAGTTCTCTTGCAGCCATTTGACCGTGTGCCACCACAAAGCTGACTTCTGGCACTTGATCCTTCAAAAATGCCTCTATTTCAGGAAGATCCCTGATACGCGGCACAACGCAAAAACTTTGCCCACCTCGATAATGTTCTCTAAGGAACGCCTCGCGGATAGTTACTGAGTCAAATTCGCTGACATATGTGCGGATCGCCAATCGGTCCACAGGTGGTGTCCCAATGATCGATAAATCGCGGACGCCTGACAGACTGAGTTGTAACGTTCTAGGTATAGGCGTCGCTGTTAATGTCAGTACATGAACGTCACTGCGCATTTGTTTCAGCCGTTCTTTGTGGGATACACCAAAATGCTGTTCTTCGTCGATTACCAAAAGTCCAAGATTCTTGAACTTAACATTTTTGGCCAGTAGTGCGTGCGTCCCGATCACGACATCCACAATGCCCTGTGCCATACCCTCACGTGTTTTTTCAGCTTCCTTCGCTGAAACAAATCGGGACAGGCTCCTCACATTTAAGGGGAACCCTCGAAATCTGTCTGCAAAACTTTTATAGTGTTGACGTGCCAAAAGCGTCGTAGGGGCAATCATCGCCACCTGCATTCCCGACATGGCAGCGACAAATGCTGCGCGCATTGCAACTTCAGTTTTGCCAAAGCCTACATCGCCACAAATCAATCGATCCATAGGTTGGCCGGAATTCAAATCCGCCATGACCTCCTGTATGGCACGCAATTGATCGTCGGTTTCTTGGTAAGGGAACCGCGCACTAAATTCTTCCCAAGCATGATGCTGCGCCTCCAAAATTGGCGCGGTGCGCAACGACCTCTCAGCCGCAACACGAATCAAACGGTCAGCAATTTCGCGTATGCGTTCTTTGAGCCTAGCCTTCTTAGCCTGCCATGCTCCGCTACCAAGTTTATCCAGCAGGCCCTCATCATGGCCAAATTTTGATAATAACTCGATATTCTCAACTGGGAGGTAAAGCCGAGATTTTTCGGCGTATTCAAGACTAATGCATTCGTGCGCAGCACCAGCAGCCGTAATCACTTCCAGTCCAAGATATCGACCTACACCGTGATCTACATGCACGACAAGATCACCAGTCGATAGTGACTGTGCTTCCGTCAGAAAATTTTCCGCACGCCGTTTTTTGCGAGTTGCCCGTATTAGTCTGTCGCCCAGCACATCCTGCTCTGAAATCACTTTCAAATCTGCTGTTTCGAAGCCATGCTCCAAAGCCCAAACCGCTAGATGCAACCCAGTTTGATTGATCTGGCTTGCATTAGAAATTTTTATTGCGCCCTCCAACCCCTCATCATTGAGAAGCCCAGTTAATCGTTCTCTAGCACCCTCTGAGTAGCTCGCCACCACTACGGGACCACTTTTGAGTTCCGCTCTCACATGTTGGGCTAAAGCGGCAAAAAGGCTGATGTTCTCCTGTTGCCGTTCAGGAGCAAAGTTACGCCCAATACGTCCGCCAGCGTCGATAACATTAAACCCAGTGGCGAGTTTCGACGGAGAAAACATTAATATTCGACGCGTGCTGACTGCTTTATCCCAAGTCTTATCGTCAATGTACATCAGCTTAGGAGGTACGGGTTTATAAACCGAGCCAAGGCGACTCTTTTGCTGCATCGCATGTTTGCGTGTTTCATATTGGTCCTCAATCGAGTCCCATCGTGCAAGTCGCGCCGCAACAGATTTATCATCTAGCGAAATGATGGCCTTTGGAAGGTAGTCAAATATGGTCTCCAGGCGTTCGTGAAAAAATGGCAGCCAGTGCTCTAAACCTTGATGTTTGCGTCCAGCACTGACTGCTTCGTACAAGGGATCGTCAATACCAGCGGCTCCAAACTCAATCCTGTAGTTTTGACGGAACCTTGCGACTGCGGCTTCGTCCAAAATGACCTCACTGACCGGTGCCAATTCGATTTGACCCAGTTTTTCTGTGGTTCGTTGTGTCACGGGATCGAACTGGCGAGCACCATCTAAAATATCACCAAATAAATCAAGCCGCACTGGCCCTTTGTCTCCGGGCGGAAAAATATCAATAAGCCCACCACGAACGGCATAATCACCTGGTTCAGTCACCGATGGAGCTTGCGTATAACCCATTCGAACAAGAAACGCACGAAGCGCAGCCTCGTTTACGCGTGACCCCACCTCTGCACTGAAGACTGCCTCCTGCAATAAGCTCCTTGCGGGCAATCGCTGGGTAGCGGCATTTAGCGTTGTAAGTAGGACAAAGCGAGCAGGCATACCGTGAACCAAACCAGCAAGTGTTGCCATACGCGTTGCAGATATATCCGCATTTGGCGAGACACGATCGTAAGGAAGGCAGTCCCATCCCGGAAACGTTACGACGGGTAAATCCGGTTGAAAAAATGCAAGCGCCGCACGCATTGCTGCAAGCCGTTTGTCATCTCGCGCTATGTGCAGCACTGCACCACTGTTTTGCTGTACTTGTTGCAGGATCAGTTGAGCATCAAACCCTTCTGGGGCACCGCCCACCTGAACGTGTTTTACATCAGTCATTTTAAATTTTTCCAATCAACCCAGCGGTGAAAACTGAAAGTTTTGGTACATGCCCCAAAGTGAGGTAAAAAATATCGCAACTATGCCCAATATCTGAACAAAAAATCGTAAACGAGACAAATGCCTCTGCGTAGCTTTCACATTTTTCTCGTCATTTTGAATTCGTCTTGCGGTAATAATGCTCGCAGCACCTACGATTGACATTGGCAGCACCAGTAAAAAGACAGCCTGTGCAAACTCAACCGAATACCCGAAACCAAGAACAGCCAAAGCCGTTAGAATAAAGCAGCCTATTGACAACATCCAATATTCGAAAATATCAGCAAAATTAATTATTCGATTTACGTTGATGCGCAATATAACTCGAAAATCGTTTTCAGCCAAACCACTGACACGTTTCGACCGCAGCACCAAGTCCCACGGAACGCCCAGCACCCAGTGGCTGGCAGACGACCAAAAAACAGCCAGTACTATCCAAAACCAAAGATTAGAGAAGCTTCGTGTATCTATTAGCGCAACGACGGTTTCATGCCAGTTCAAGTCCATAACCCTTTTGGATTTTTCTTCCACATACCTCGGCTCTGCGGCAATTCCTAGCCTTGCGATACGGGAAGTTCCATGGCACCACTTATCTTACAAATGTGTGAGGAACTTATGAACGTTACACCACCCGCTTTTCCTATCACGCGCCTGCGCCGAACCCGCCAGTCCGATGCCGTGCGCGCATTAGTCAGAGAAAATACATTGACTGTTGACGACCTTATCTGGCCAGTGTTCATTCGAGATGGCGAAAATATTGAAGAACCAGTTCCGTCCATGCCTGGAGTTGTACGCCGATCGGTAGACTGCATCGTTAAGGCCGCAAGAGAAGCGTATGAGCTTGGAATTCCAGTTATTTGTTTGTTTCCTTACACAAACCAAGCGCTGAAAACCGAAGATTGCGCTGAGGCGTGGAACCCAGACAATCTCTCGAACCGAGCGACACGAGCCATCAAAGATGCAGTGCCAGACATTGCAGTCATGACTGACGTTGCACTGGACCCTTACAACATCAATGGACATGACGGTTTCGTTTGCGACGGTGAAATAATCAACGACAAAACAGTAGACGCATTGGTCAGGCAAGCCTTGTCGCAAGCGGAGGCAGGTGCCAACATTATCGGCCCGAGCGATATGATGGACGGACGCATCGGCGCAATACGTGCCGCACTTGAGAGCAATGGTCACCAAAATGTCATGCTTCTTAGCTATGCCGCAAAATATGCCAGTGCTTTTTACGGCCCGTTTCGCGATGCAGTAGGAGCGGCTGGCGCGTTGACAGGGGATAAGTCGTCCTACCAGATGGATCCCGCAAATAGCGATGAGGCGTTGCGCCTCGTTGCGCGGGATCTGTCAGAGGGAGCTGATCTTGTGATGATAAAGCCGGGCATGCCGTATCTCGATGTTTGCAGACGGGTCAAGGATACATTCGCCGTGCCAACCTATGCTTATCAAGTGTCCGGTGAGTATGCGATGATCCAAAGCGCTGCTCAAAATGGCTGGATTGACGGCGAGAAAGCCATGTTTGAAAGCCTATTGGCCTTCAAACGAGCTGGCTGCGACGGAATTCTAACCTATTTCGCGCCGCAAGTAGCAAAAAAATTAAACGATCGTTGAACTGGTTGCACATCGTTGCTCTAGTGACAACTGACTTACTTGCAGGTATGTTGTATTCAACAGTTGGATTTAAACCGACGGCAACCCCAATTAAATTACAGGCAAAAAAATGAACACGATTACAAGACGCGGCTTCGCTATTTCAGGCCTTGCGGCAGCGGGGCTCACAGCCGCATGTGGAAATGGAGTTGGCAGCAACAACGCCGATGAAATCGACAGACGCGTTGATGCGTCACTGGATTATTTGTACAATGAGTACCCCAACACAACCGATCTGAGAGACAAATCAACAGGTATCTTGGTCATGCCCGTTGTAACGGAGGCTGGTTTCGGTTTTGGTGGTGGGTATGGACGAGGCGCCCTACGCGTTAAAGACGCAACCGTAGATTACTACTCCGCAACAAAAGGAAGCTTCGGACTTCAAATCGGTGCCGAGCAATATGCCCATGTACTGTTTTTTATGACCGACGGAGCATTGTCAGAGTTTCGCCAGTCAAATGGTTGGGCCGCGGGCGCAGGTTTGGAATATGTCGCTGCGAATGAAGGTGGAAACCTGAGCGCAGAAACCACCAACTTATTAGCGCCAGTCATCGCAGTTATTTTTGGACAAGCTGGCCTAAAAATCGGAGCAACTCTTGAAGGTATTAAGTACACTCGTATTATACC
>ENA-UZXA01002828-UZXA01002828.1-metagenome-genome-assembly--contig:-Day-1-1m-contig-2828_pt1 | contig 11188 bp, 9 predicted proteins | sample MGYA00260336_ERZ794896 | MGnify/ENA metagenome assembly ERZ794896
TAGAACTAAGTAGTTTTCAATTAGATGATATAATAAATTTTAATTCGTTTATCTCCATAATTACCAATTTAACACCTGATCATTTAGAAAGATATGATTATGATTTTCAGAATTATGTTAACTCAAAATTCAAAATCATTTCTAATCACTCATCATCTGATTATTTAATTTATAATTATGACGATGATAAAATCATTTCTGAGCTAAGCATTAGAAATGTTAACTCTATTAAAATTCCATTTTCACTCAAAAACGCAAATGGAAATAATCTTACATACGTTAAAAACGATAATATTAATTCTAATATAAATAACTCCAGTTTTATGATACCAATTGAAAATTTATCCATTAAAGGAAAGCACAATGTTCAAAATAATATGGCTGCAGCAACTGTTGCAAAAATTCTAAATATTAGCGATGAAAAGATTAGGGAATCATTAGGAAATTTTCAATCTATAAACCATAGACTTGAACATGTGTTAACTATTCAAAAAGTAAAATATATAAATGATTCAAAAGCCACTAATGTAAATGCAGTTTATTACGCTCTAGATTCTATGAAATCATCAACAGTTTGGATTGCTGGAGGTGTAGATAAGGGAAATAATTACGATGACTTAATTCCTTTGGTAAGAGAAAAGGTTAAAGCAATTATTTGTATTGGAATTGATAATTCAAAAATTATAGAATCATTTTCTCCATTTGTAGAAATAATTATAGAAAATGATAATATGGTTCAAGCTGTAAGAAATGCATATAAAATTGCTGAATCAAAAGATTGTGTGTTATTATCACCAGCTTGTTCAAGTTTTGACTTATTTAAAAATTACGAAGACAGAGGAAATCAATTTAAAGAGGCGGTTAGAAAATTATAATGAATTTATTAATAGAAAAAATTAGAGGAGATAAGATAATTTGGTCAATAGTTATATTATTGGCAGTTTTTTCTTTTTTACCTGTTTACAGTGCAAGCTCTAATTTTGGAAACAGTTTTGTTTTATCGAATGTTATAAAACATTTTGCAATTATTACAGTTGGTATTTTAATAATGTACGGTACACATTTGATTCCTTATAAATATTTCAAAGGATTGTCAAAATTGGCATTACCTTTTATAATAACTGTTTTACTAATTACCTCAATGCAGGGTAATGTAATAGATGGGGCTAATGCAAGTAGATGGATTAAGTTACCAATTATTGGTTTGTCTTTTCAACCATCATCAATGGCTATTGTTGTGCTAATGGTTTATGTTTCATTTTATTTATCTAAAAATTATAATAAAAACATAAGTTTTTCAAAAACTATAATTCCATTATGGATTCCAATTATATTAATAGTGTTTTTAATCTTGCCATCTAATTTTTCCACTGCTGCTATGATTTTTTTGATGATAATTACTTTAATTTTCATTGGAGGATATCCTTTTAAATATTTACTAGGCATAGGGTTTTCTGGAATAATACTTTTTTCACTTTTCTTTTTAACTGTGAAAAATTATCCAGATTTAATGCCTAATAGAATAGACACATGGGTTAGTAGAATTGAAAACTTTTCATCATCTGAAAATTCTGAAAATAATTATCAAATTTTGAGAGCTAAATCTGCAATAGCATCAGGAATGGTTTTTGGGGTTGGGGCAGGAAAAAGTTCAATGAAAAATATTCTTCCCCAAAGTACATCTGATTTTATTTATGCTATAATAACTGAAGAATATGGAACTGTTGGAGCAATTAGTATATTGTTTCTTTACCTTTTATTACTCTTTAGAATAATAATAGTGTCGTATAAGTCTAGTACTGTTTTCGGACAATTATTAGCATTAGGATCAGGGTTGCCTATAATCTTTCAAGCATTCATTAATATGGGCGTTGCAGTTCAGCTTTTCCCTGTTACTGGCCAGCCTTTACCATTAATAAGTACTGGTGGAACATCTATTTGGATGACTTTTCTAGCACTTGGTATAGTTTTAAGTGTAAGTTCTAAAGAATCAACAGAAATTTTAAATACTGATAATCCTTTAAATATATTAAGTGAAACAGAATAGATTTTTAATATCAGGTGGAGGTACAGGGGGGCATATTTACCCTGCTATTTCTATTGCTGAAGAATTGTCTATAAAATTTGAAAATAATAAAATATTATTTGTTGGTTCTTCAGATCGAATGGAGATGCAAAAAGTTCCGGAACACGGGTACGACATTATAGGATTATGGATTAGTGGAATTAATAGAAAATTACATTTTTCAAATTTGTTAGTTCCATTAAAGGTTCTTTTAAGTATTGTAAAATCTTATTTTATAATTAAAAAATTTAAACCTGATTTTGTAGTAGGAACCGGGGGTTTTGCTAGTGGGCCAATTTTATATGTTGCTTCAAAATTAAAAATACCAACTTTAATTCAAGAACAAAACTCTTATCCTGGAATAACCAATAGGATTCTTTCTAAATCAGTCAATTATATTTGTGTTTCTTATTCAAAAATGGACAGGTATTTTCCTAAATCTAAATTATTGTTTACCGGAAATCCGGTGAGAAAAAATATTTATATTTCAACAATCTCAAAGGAAGCTTCATTAGATTTTTTTAGTTTAAACAAAGACAAAAAAACCTTATTAGTTTTAGGAGGAAGTTTAGGTGCACTAAAAATTAATGAATTTATCAAATCCAATTTAAATTATTTCAAGAATTTAGGTGTCCAGGTTCTTTGGCAATGTGGAAATTATTACTTTCAAAAATACCAAGCACTTAATTCGGATATAGTAAAAGTTAAACCGTTCATAAAAAAAATGAACTATGCATATAAAGCCGCTGATTATATTGTATCAAGATCTGGCGCAAGTGTGATTTCTGAATTATGTATTGTTGGTAAGCCAGTAATTTTCATTCCATCTCCAAACGTTGCAGAGGACCATCAAACTAAAAATGCAATGTCTATTGTTAATTTAAATTCTGCAGAAATTGTAAAAGAAAAAGATTTGAATACTAAGTTTAATCGAGTTTTTGAAAAAATATTTAAAAATGAGGAATATTCCTTAAAATTATCAAATTCAATTAAAAAAATTGAAAGGCCTAATGCCACAGTGGATATTGTTAACCACATTAAAAAGTTTTTGAAATGATTAAAAATTATAAAAAAATTTATTTTTTAGGAATTGGTGGTATAGGTATGTCCTCTTTGGCTTTTTATTTTATCAACAAAAATAAATATGTAGCTGGATATGATAAAGTTAATTCTACTATAACTAAATCACTCTCAAATAAAGGTGCTAAAGTACATTATAATGATGATGTTGTAAATATTCCACCTGAGTTTTTAAATCATTTAGAAACTTTGATTGTTTATACTCCTGCTATTCCTAAATCTAATAAAGAATTTAAGTTTTTTAATGAAAATGGATTTAGAATTTTAAAAAGATCAGAACTACTAGGAATGATTTCTCAAAATAAGTTTTGCATTGCTATTGGAGGAACTCACGGTAAAACAACAACTTCTTCAATTTTATCTCATATTCTTTATGAAAACAATATTAGCTTTACTTCTTTCGTTGGAGGAATTTCTGAGAATTATGACTCAAACTTATTACAAAACGGCAATGATATTGTATTAGTCGAAGCAGATGAATTTGACAGATCATTTCATACTTTATTTCCAAATATAGCTTGTGTAACATCAGTTGATCCTGATCATTTAGATATTTATAACTCAAAAGAGGAACTAAATAGTTCATTTATCCAATTTATCGACAATATTAAACCCAAAGGAGTATTATTTTCTAATGAAAAAACTTTTCTCGGAGGTGTTTCATATGGATTTAGTTCTAAATGTGAATATTTTATATCTAATTATTCTAATTCAAAATTTTCTTCTTTTTTTAATATAAATTATAAAGGAGTTTCAATTGATTCTGTAGAGTTTAATATGCCGGGAAAACATAATGCATTAAATGCACTTGCTGCATTTGCTATTGGAAAAGAATTAAATATTAATGACAAATCAATTACAAATTCTTTGTCTACATTTTTAGGTGTTAAAAGAAGGTTTAGTTACGTATTACGGACGCCTAAAATAATTATAGATGATTATGCTCACCATCCAAGTGAGATTAAAGCTGTTTATAATACTATAAAAGATTTATACCCTAAAAAAATAAATACTGCTATTTTTCAACCGCATTTATATTCAAGGACAAGAGATTTTATGAACGAATTCGCAGAAATATTATCAAAGTTTGATAATATTATTTTAACAGAAATATATCCTGCAAGAGAAAAACCTATAACTAATATTAGCTCTGAAAAATTATTAGAATTAATTGATAATAAAAATAAATCAATCTTAAATAAATCTGATTTATCAAATTCTTTAAAAGAATCTGATTCTGAAGTTTTTATAATAATGGGTGCTGGAGATATTGCTGATGAAGTTGATATAATTAAAAATAATATTCTTATTTGATATGAACCTAAATATGTTAAAAATTACTTTTTTAATACTTTCTGTCAGTCTATTGACATTGTTTAGTTTTAATAAAAATCAGAACAGAAGTATTGAGTTTGCTGACTTAAGTTATTTAGATACTGATTTTAAATTTATCCCTGAAGATTCGGTTAATAAATTGTTAACACAAAGTAATTTAATTTCTAATGAAATTTTGAAAAGTAATTTAAATTTGAAAGAAATTGAACGTATAATTTTATTAAATGAATATGTAAGTTCAGCTGAAGTATCAATTAGTGTTGAAGGAAAATTAGGAGTAAATATTAAGGAAAAAAATCCAGTGTTTAGAGTTTTGAATGAAAAATATTATATAGATGATAATGGAAAAAAAATGCCATTATCTAAAAATTTTTCAGAAATATGTCCAATGATTTTAAGTAATGTAGATTCAATTGATTTTAAAATGTTAGGTGATTTAGGTCTCTACATAAAAAATGATAAATTTTTATCTAAACATATAGCTGGATTAACTAAGTCAAATAATAATTTAATATTTAAAGTTGACGGTTTTCGATATGATTTGAATTTAATTGTTGATGGAAACTATATTCCAAAATTCAAAAAATATGAAGCATTTTTTAATACTGTTTATTCCTCTGGTTTGTTAGATAGTTTGAAATCCGTGAATCTCGATTTTAAAAATCAGGTTATAATACAAAGAAAATAAATATGGAAACAAAAAATTTATTTGTTGGATTAGACATAGGCACAACAAAAATTGTTGCTTTGATTGGCTCTTTAAATGAATATGGTAAGTTAAAAATAATTGGAATAGGTAAATCAAAAAGTTTAGGTGTTCACCGAGGTGTGGTAAATAATATTACTCAAACGATTCAATCTATTCAATCAGCTGTAAATGAAGCAGAACTAAATTCATCTGAAAAAATTGATAAAGTTATTGTTGGAATTGCTGGACAACACATTAGAAGCCTTCAACATAGCGATTACATAACCAGAAGTAATTCTGATACCGTTATTAATACTGAGGACTTAGATAAATTAATAAATCAAGTTTATAAATTGGTTATGTTGCCTGGAGAAGAAATAATTCACGTATTACCTCAGGATTATAAGGTTGATGGCCAGGCTGAAATTAAAGAACCAATAGGTATGTTTGGAGGAAGACTAGAAGCAAATTTTCATGTTGTTGTTGGTCAAGTATCTTCAATTAAAAACATAGCTAGATGTATCAAAAGTGCAGGGATTGATTTTGAAGGAATTACATTAGAGCCTATAGCATCTTCTGACGCCGTTTTAAGTCAAGAGGAAAAAGAAGCAGGTGTTGCTTTAATTGATATTGGTGGCGGAACTACTGACTTAGCAATTTTTAAAGATGGAATTATTCGTCACACATCTGTTATACCTTTTGGAGGTAATATTATTACTGAAGACATAAAAGAAGGCTGTTCAATTATAGAAAAACAGGCAGAACTATTGAAAATTAAATTTGGTTCCGCTTGGCCTGGTGAGAATAAAGAAAATGAAATTGTTTCAATTCCAGGGTTAAGAGGAAGAGATCCAAAAGAAATTACTCTTAAAAACTTATCAAAAATTATTCATGCAAGAGTTGTAGAAATAGTTGAACAGGTTTATATAGAAATTAAAAATTATGGACATGAAGAACAGAAAAAGAAATTGATTGCTGGTATTGTTTTAACTGGAGGGGGTAGTCAATTAAAACATTTAAAACAATTAGTTGAATACATAACAGGAATGGATACTAGGTTGGGTCACCCAAGCGAACATTTAGCAGGAAACAATTCAATAGATATTTCAAGTCCTATGTATGCTACAGCTGTTGGTTTGGTTATGAACTCAACAAAAATCAGTAAAAAAAGTAATAAAAAAGAAGATACTGACAATAATGAACTTGAAGAAATTGATGATACTAGTCAAAGTGAAAGGTTAACAATTTTTGAACAGTTTACAGAAAAAATTAAAACATTTTTAGATAACGCCGAATAAATTAAAGATTATGTACTTAAACCCAGAAATAAACAATTTACCATTTGATTTACCTAAAAATCAAAGTAATGTAATAAAAGTCATCGGAGTTGGAGGTGGTGGAAGTAATGCAATTAATTACATGCACTCTAAAGGTATAAAAGGAGTTGATTTTGTTGTATGCAACACCGATTCACAAGCTTTAGAAAATAGTAAAGTTGAAAACAAAATTCAGCTAGGTATTTCATTAACAGAAGGTTTAGGAGCTGGGGCTAATCCCGAAATTGGAGAAAAAGCAGCAGTAGAAAGCTTTGATGATTTAAAGAAAATGCTTGAAACAAATACTAAAATGGTTTTTATAACTGCTGGAATGGGTGGAGGAACCGGAACTGGAGCTGCTCCTGTAATTTCTAAATTGGCTAAAGAGTTGGATATATTAACTGTAGGAATAGTCACTATGCCATTTCATTTTGAAGGTAAAATAAGAGAACAACAAGCCAAAACAGGGATAGAAAAATTAAGAAAAGAAGTAGATGCTTTAATTGTAATTAATAATAATAATTTGAGAGATATCTACGGAAATTTAGGATTTAAAGAAGGATTTGCAAAAGCTGATGAAGTATTAGCTACAGCTTCTAGAGGAATAGCTGAAGTTATAACTCATCATTATACTCAAAATATTGATTTAAAAGATGCTAAAACTGTACTATCTAATAGCGGAAATGCTATAATGGGTTCATCTACTGCTGCAGGTACTAAAAGGTCAATTGAGGCTATTTCAGCTGCTCTTGATTCACCTCTTCTAAATGATAATAGAATTACGGGGGCTAAAAATGTTTTATTATTAATTGTTTCAGGAAAAGAAGAAATAACTATTGATGAAATCGGACTTATAAATGATTATATTCAAGAAAAAGCTGGGCACGGGGCGAATATTATAATGGGAGTAGGTGAAGATTTGAATTTAGAAAGTTCAATTTCTGTTACTGTAATTGCTACAGGATTTGACCCTAATCAACAAGATGAAATTATACATTCTGATCCAAAAAAAATAATTCATAATCTTGATGAAAATGCCGGATATGTTCATAATCTAAGTTCTGATAATCAGATTGCTGAAAAAGATTCTTTACAATTTGATTTTGCCTCAAATTCAATTGATTTTAAGAACACTGACTCTGAAATTCAAAATTTAGAAAATGCTAGGATTATAAATGACATTAATGTTGATTATGAGGAGGTGAACTCAAATTTAATAATTAGTGAAGATGAAATTGAAATTAATGATGTTTCAGTGAATATTAATGAAATTGAAGTGGCTTCACAAGAAGAATCTAAACCTATTGATCAAGTTTCATTTGATTTTGATATGCCATTGAAAAAACAAACAATTGAGTCAGATAAAATTGTTCATGAATTAATTGAAGATGTAAACGAAATAGAAGTTGTAAACCCTGTTCATATCATACCTGTAACCGAAATTAGTGGAATAAATGCTAATAAATCTGGTGTTGATGATTATGAGATTATTAACAAGACAGTTGAGCCTTTGGTTTCTGAAATTAAAACTGATAATAGTGAAGTAGTTTTAAATCCTTTAAATAGCTCAATTGCTGATGGATTGTCAAAAAGAACAGAAGAGCGAAAAATTAAATTAAAGCAATACAATTATAATTTTACTAAGGCTAATAATATTAAATCTATGGAGAATGAACCTGCCTTTAAAAGAGCCGGAGTTAGTCTAGACAGTATTGATCAATTTAAATCTTCCAGATCAGTTATAAGTGAAGATTCAAATGGAGAGATTAATTTGCGAACTAACAATTCGTTTTTACATGATAACGTAGATTAAAATCAAATTAAATGAAATTAATAGATAAAATATCAAGTTCAATTATATCAGCAATGAAAGAAAAAAATGTTGATGAATTGGAATCTTTAAGAGCAATTAAGTCTGCGCTATTATTAGCTCAAACTCAAAAGGGTTCAGATGGTAATGTTCAAGAATCAGATGAAATTAAAATTCTTCAAAAACTTGTTAAACAAAGAAAAGAAAGTGCAGAGATTTATAAAAAACAAAATAGATTAGAATTAGCAGACATAGAAATAAGTCAATCTAAAATAATTGAAAGGTTTTTACCAGCTCAAATTAGTTTAGAAGAATTGGATAAATTAATTGCTGAAATTATTAACCAGACTGGAGCTCAGGGAATGAAAGATATGGGAAAAGTAATGGGTATAGCATCAAGTAAACTTTCCGGAAAAGCCGATGGAAAAACTATATCTAATATTGTGCGTTCAAAACTTATGTAATAAATGGGGCCCAGTAGTTCAACTGGATAGAATATCAGATTTCGGCTCTGACGGTTGGGGGTTCGAATCCTCCCTGGGTCACTAAAAAAAACGTAATGAACAAATTTTTTAAAATACTTATTTTACTATTAAGTATTGAACTGTTTTCACAAAATAATTCCGAATTATTTGAGATGAAATTAAATATTTCTAATATTGAATCCTCAGGTAATTTATTGATTGCAGTTTGGTCTGAGCCAGATTTTTGGAATAGTGACAAAACAAACAATTCTGGTCAAAGGGTTGGTTTTGACTACAGTATTAAAGAAAAGGTTCAAAAAGGTAAGTTTTCTACTATAATTAATTTGCCTAAAGGGATTTATTTTATATCAATTTTATTAGATGAAAACTTTAATAACATATTAGATAAAAACTTTATTGGAATTCCCTCTGAACAGTATGGTTTCTCAACAAAAAAAAAGATCAGATTTAGAAAGCCAAAATTCGAAGAAGGTTCAATAGATTTTTTTAAAAATACTATTCTTAATATTGAGTTGCAGTAATTAAAGTTTGACAATTTTATTAATTTTTAAATTTTGTTTGGGAGCTACTACAATATTTAAAATTTCGAAGGGCATTTCAATTTCTTCTAGAATTTCTTTTGTTTTAACTGTTACATGTAATTCTCCTTTTGCTGGAATCTCAAGAACTGATCCAAAACTATGGAATGTGTAATTCCCAGTGTATTTCAATTTCAAAGGAACAACTCCATTATTTGAAATTTTAATTGTTACAATTTTTTTATAATAACCATTTGACGTAATAGTTATGTTTTCGTTCATAATGGGAAGAATGTTTTCTTCTTTTCCTATTAACATATCTTTATGCCAAACAAAAGTTTTCTGTGCGAATAATGCATCTCTTATACTTTTTTTTGTAATGTTTTCTGAAATAATAAATGTAACTGGTCTATGATATTTTTTTTCTTTATCAAAAGTCCAATCAATTAATCCGTGTATATCACTAGTACCCATTATGGTAAGATTATTTTCAATTGCCAACGCTAACGCTTCCTCAGAGTATGTGTGCTCATTTACTACTTCAATTCCATGAAATAATTTCTTTTTTAAAAGTTTTTTATGTAAATCGTCAAATCTTGCAATTGCATCATCTCTATTTTCTACCCAATTTGGGTGATTCCAAAAAACAAAAGCTCCTTGTTTATTAGCTTCAATAATTGCTTGTTCTCCGTCAGGATTAATTAATTTATTAGAATCTTTTACGAATACTGCATTAAAGTGTCCAGGTGGCATTGGTTTAGTTATTTCTGTTCCGTTTATTACCATTAAAGGTTCATTTTCTCTCAACATTGCATTTGATATTTGAAAGGATCTGTTTCTGTCCCTAATGTTCATGTCGTTTTTATAAGATAAATATTCTAAATGCTCAGTTAAAGAAATTAAGTCAAGTCCATCTCTTCTAGCTTCTTTAACTCTAATGCTTGGCCAAACTTCCCCATCTGAAAACACAGAATGAATATGTAAATCTGAAGAAATCAAAAATATTCCTTTTGGACTCTTGAAAAATTCTTTTCTTGATTGTGCGTTAACGTTGAATAAAATTAATGAGATTATTAAAATTGAAATAGTTTTTTTCATGACATTAAATTGATTTAAGTAGTTTTTTTCTTATTCTTTGATATTTTTTTATTGATAGTGTATAATTGGTATAATCTAAAAATAATTTTTTTATTAACCTTTCGTGTTTATTAGAATTTTTAAGTTTTAATTTTTCAAGTAATTCATAATCTTCTATTCCTTGTCGGTGTGCTTCAAATCGAAGTGAGGAAAGTGGTCCATCTTTCCCTGGATAGATTATATGCGTGTCACCAGCTGGAAGATAATTGTTACTTGATGCTTGAGGAGATGGATGTTTAACTACACTTTGATTGAATGGATTAGCTTTATATTGATTCAATCCCCAATGTAAGTATCCAAAGGTATTGTATTTTGAGCCTGCCCATCCAAAATATACTTGTCTAATTCTTTCCATATCTAATGTCCTGTTTAACCATTTTCCGCCAGGAACTAAGCAGGTATATACTAAAATTTTTTCTCCTTCTTTTACTCTTTTTTTGAAAAAATCTTGATTTTCTTGAAAATCATTTATAAGTGGACACCATAAATCAATTGAACCAGTCAATGATTCTTTTGCATTAGTGGCTTCCATTATCGTAATTTTTGGATATATCGATTTTATTTGTTTTGAAACATCTTTATAACATTGAGCATTAATATCTGTAGGTTCATCTGCAATATGTTGAAGCCACTGATTTTCTAATTTATATTTTTTTGTGAATGATTTTATTTTTCTAATTATAGTATCTATTTCCTTTTTCCCATCCTCAGAGTAATAACCTCTTTTACGTAGTTTTGTTTTTAGTTCTGGATT
>ENA-UZXA01006772-UZXA01006772.1-metagenome-genome-assembly--contig:-Day-1-1m-contig-6772_pt1 | contig 11155 bp, 10 predicted proteins | sample MGYA00260336_ERZ794896 | MGnify/ENA metagenome assembly ERZ794896
GTTGTAGATGGAAGTGTATTATTTGTGATGTTATAATTAGGTGACCATAAATAAGAATATGCAGAAGTATTTACTTGTGAGGATACAAGTATTGTATCATTACTACAAATAATCTGATCTCCAAGTGAAATTTCTAAACTATTTACTCTAAATCTTTGTAGATTATTCGCTCCACCAGTAGCAGCGGTAAATCCCCAGTAAATATTAGGATTATTACCAAAGATACTTGCTACAATATTATTTGTATAGTTAGCAATTAAAACGCCATCAAATCTCACTCTAAAATTATTTGTAGCTGGATTCCAAGTAAAAATAACATTATGCCAATTACCATCTTCAATATTTGACAAGCCAGGTGGCAAACCTACAGGTCCAAACAAATTATTAAAACCAGCATGAAATAAATTTCCATTTCTTTGAATAGCTAAATGATCATAAAAAGGATCATTTTGATTATTATTTTGCCAAGTATCAAATTCAACAGCAAAAGATGGAGTAATACCTTGGTAACCCATACCTCCTCCTCCAGTTCCAACACTTGTACTAACCTGTTGTAAAACAAAAGCTATTCCATCTGCACCTCCGTTATTAAATCCAAAAAACATGTCAACATCTATTTCAAAAGGTTGTGACAAATTGAGAGTAACACTATTCCATGCGGATCCTTATTGTGTGTTAAGAGCCTGAGTTAAGGTATAAGTACCCGGAATCGATTGATTTGCATTGCCATTTAAGATAAAGCTTCCTGTAACTGTAGGGGTTGGATTAACTATAAGGGTCGTAATATCAAATCCATTTGTATAATTACCTGTTTGATATTCCCAATTATTAAAGATGAGAACACTATCACCATTGCAAATTGTTAGAGTATCAAGTGTTTGAGCATAATGAGAAAAAGCACAAAACAAACCAAAAATGATAGAAAATATATTTCTCTTCATTAAACAAAGATATAAAATACGGGACGAAGTTGAAAAAAATTATTCTGAAGTAACTAAAAAATCATTCAAATATATATTTCTTCTCAATTGAACCATCATCATAGATGTATAATAAATTAATATTTTTTGATCTATTTGTTGCTTTATAGTCCCTTCCAAGAATATCAGTTACCTTCAATAATTTTCTATCTCTGTTGTAGTAAGAAATATTAGTATTAGTTGAAATTGTAAAATTTAGATTTGCAATACTGTCACAACCTAAAATGTTTTCTAAAATAAAAGTATAGTCTCCTGAAATAGCTAAATTAATTCCATTCCAATTAATAGTTGATGATGATGTTAATGTATCAAATGAAAAAGTTGTATTATTCACAATAATTTGAGAATACAAAATACTATCACATCCATTTAATGCTGTAAGGGTATCGATATAATTTCCAGCAGAATTGTATAGGTTATTTCCAATTAAAATATCTTCACCATAGCATATGTTTACTGTTTGATTTAAAGAAGTATCAAAAATACATGAACCATCATCTGTATTTGCTGATAGGTTAAAATTACAAGCATTATAATCAGTACAACCTAAAATCTCATAACATTCTCCATCTAAATTATTATCAATCCATAATAAACGATCATAAATCCAATTTTTAAAGAAATTTAATTCATCTTGAAAGGTATTTCCAACATAAAAATTTGGCCATACATAGCTTCCTAAAATATCCCACTTAGTAAAATTCCTCTGCTGTGCACTATCCAAATAGTACGCTACACTATCAATAAAATTAAAAATAGAATCCTCATGTAGGCAATTTCCTCTTAAATATTCCCATCTACATTTTAAACTATTTTGATAAGTAGTATCATCTAAAAGTCTTTCAAACCAGAATGGATTATTCCACCCACATGCACCACCATCACCATCAACCTCCCATCCGGCTGTTAAACCTCCCTCGCAATAATCTGCATTTCCATATGCTAAATTATAATCCCAAAATGGCCCCATAGTAAGCTTTCCGCCATTATCATCCCTATCTTTAAACATATATGTACTTAGTCTATATCCGTCAATATTTCTTGATAATTCATTAATTATATAAAGATCAATAAAAGATTGAACATCAATATATCTTGAATAACCAATTAAGCTATCTCTAAAATCAGGTCCAGCAAGAGCGTATTCGAAACTATCAACATAATTTTCAATATAATTCTTTTGCTGAGGTTGCATACTAGTAGCTTCCGGGTAGTGATACTGAATATATCTTGTTCCACCTCCAATATTTGGAAAATCTGAAAGCCAATCTGCACCACCGGTTCCAGTATATTTGTCAAATTTAATAATATATCCACCTGTTAGACTATCACCTGCTACATCATTTGAATCAAGTTTTGCTATATCAACTCTATCATTGTCTCTTTTAATTTTTTCCATTAATATGTATATACCTCTATAATCTCCATTCACAACTAATTCACAATAGCGTGTTCTTGGAGAATAATTTCCCATCTTTCTTCCTAAATCAAAAGTTAGAAAATTTCTCATTAATGCTTTATCTGTGTAGGGTGCATATAAAATCCAATCATTTTCTGTAGGCATACCTAAAAGAGATACATTATTGTTATTTCCTAATGAATCTTGAGTTTCTAAACCATAAGATTTTTTGGGAAATGTTTGTGATGAGCTTCCTCTATACTCAATACTAATTCTTCCATTATAATCGTTATACAAATCATTTATATTATTAATATTTCCAAAGCCATTATCTATAATTCCCATGTCACATGTAATTCTAGGATCGTCAACAATTGTATTTCCATTAGTGTTAAGTATCACAATTGGTAAGTTAGAAGAGGAAAATATAAAAGGAGGTACAAACCAATTTGGTACAGGAAGATAATTGTACGAATTAGAATTTATAGCTAAAGAAAAAAATATTCTGCTTGAAAGATCAGATGAATTAATATTTTCATTATGTATTTGAATACATAGAACATTATCTCCTTGATTTAGAATGGAATCTAAAAGATTTGTGTTTATTAGGAACTGATCTGGATTACCGCCCTGATACATTTGAGCTTCATGAAAAGAGTTAGAACCTTGATTAAAAAGAGGATAATCTCCTACTACACCAATATTAGACCTTGCGATTTCAACATTGTTTAAATAAGCAACGAAAGCATCATCATAGTCAATATCAAGTACAGCATTTAAAATATCAGTACTATCAATAACATTAAACACTTTACGCATGTAAAGAGATGAAACTTGATTAATTATTGTATTATCATCTGCATCACCATAACCAATTCCTCCTTGTCCTTGCAACCATGATGAATCATCATAAGAAAGTGATTTCCAATTGGAGTCTGGCTCGTAAGCACCCTCAAAATACTTCCATATATTATCTTCAAAAACTACTGTTTCCCAATGATTAATGTTCTGTGAAAACAAAGTGAAAGGTGTAATAAATATTAAAAAAAATTTTAACATTTAACAAAGCTAGTAATTATTAATAATACAAAAAAGATTATCCAATAATAAACTTTCTATTTAAAACACCTTCATCTGAACTAATCTGAATAAAATAAATACCCTTTTTGTAATTAGACATATTTACTTTTCTTTTATAATTACCATTAAAATTGTTCAAATACTCAAAGTATATTTCTCTTCCTATAAAATCAAAGATTTTAACATCTAAAGATTGAATAACATTACTTGAAAATTCTACAGAAATTTGATCTTTTACAGGATTTGGATAGAAAACAAAATCTGAAATAGTTTTCTCATTAATAGAAACATTAACACACTCGCTTTCGCATTCACTTAAAGTAAAATATTCACCTGTACCATCTCCAGGATCAAAACAATCACCGTCGGGATTACACTCCCAACTAGTACTAGTGAGATCATCACATACTACTTCTACTTCTAAATTATAATAAAAGTAATAATAGTCATTTGGACTTGTGTTGGCACTAGAACTTGTAATAGTTAAAGCTGTTGCAATATCATACGGATAATCTACATTCGCATTATTTCTAAATAGCCCTGAGTTACCAGAAGAAACACCTAACTGAAAATTAGAACCAATTGGAACATTAAAATTGAGATTTATTGTTTGTTCGCCAGTAATAACGTTAAGAGTTGTGTCATCAATTACAACAGCATTATTGTCTCTTAATTCAAATGTGATCGTATTGTTATTTTGAGCATATATTAATGCAGAATTAATTACACATTCTTTGTATGAATCAAAAATTAAATATTGATTACCTGTGAAATAGCTACCACTTCCAAAAGAATTATCTAACGCACCACCAAAAGCAATATTTGTATTAGCAATAGAGTCAAAATTACTCGACAACTGATTTGTACAACCAAGTATAGGCAAAATACATGTTCCATCGTCAAAGCAGGAAGTGCTGTCATAATTTAGCGCATATGGATCAGTACAACCAGAGATATAACAACAACTACCATCGTCAGATATCGCAACAGATGAAAAATTAAATGCTGAAATATCTGTACAGCCACAATCTTCACTCAATTTATATTTATATACATTATTAGGAAGTGTTGGAGTATTAGAGTTGTTATTCTGACCTAAAAGAAAATAAACATCACAACCAATTACAAAATTTCCTGGAGCCCAAATAGCATCTCCTGGATGTGATAGCAATTGATTCCAAGAATCGCTAAGAGGTGTATACTCCCACATTTCACCTGAATCTAGTGGGCCATGATTATCCCCATCCCCACTCAAAATGTACCCTTTACCGTTATATGAAAATTGTGTACCTGCTACTCTGGCTTCAGATGGAAAATCTGATAACTGTGTCCAGTTGTCATTTGTTGGATTATATCTATAAAAATCATTGTAAATATATACGCCTAGTGATGGATTATTTCCAGGTCCAGGTAAACTTCCATGACCAAAGCCTACATATGCAAACTCATCAATTCCAAAATAAAAAGGATGATGTCTATCGTTTCCAATAAAACTACTCTTTTGGGACCAACTATCATTTATAACATTATACTCCCACCAATCACCTAAATTGCCTGTATTATTACTTCCACATCCAACATAAATGTTTTCATTTGCGACAATCATTGCAGGATGATTTCTTCCATCACCAGGAAAACTAGCTAACTCAATCCAAGTCTCAGTTAGCATATTGAACTGCCACCAATCAGTTGGGTATGCCCCATTTGAAGTAGATCCAAAACCCATAAATGCAATATCTCCAATAGAAACTCCGTAACAATAACCTCTTGCAGAGAATGGAATATTTTGAAGTTGGGTCCAAGTATCACTAATTTTATCGTACTTAAAAACATCATTCATGTAACTACCAGAAACAACATACCCAAATTGATCATTGGAAAAAGTTATTGGATGATGTCTACCATCACCTGTAAAATTAGCAGTGTTTTGCCAAACTTGCGAAGTAATTGTGTATGGAATAAGAATAAGTAGCAATTGTATTATTTTCATGTGTTTGAGTTTTATTTTTTTATTAAGTAATTTTAGCATTTGAAACTCTTGCATAAGGAAGCTCACAAAGCTTTTCTAGTTTATAATAGGTATCTAATCCTCCAATGCCAACATCATTAAGCTTCTGCAAGTTTAAATTACCATTTTCTCCTTCAATATCATTAGGGTAGAATAAGTGCTCAATAGAACCTACGATAATTTTACTATTGTTTGATTTGATATCTATTTCCTCTATTAATTTAAGACCAATTTTAAGATTGCTCTGTGAAACAAAAGGTGCTAGAAAATCTTTAAGATATTCTTCTTTTAAATTACATGAGTCAAATTCAGAAATATTTTCATTAAAATGTGCGGATGTTGCATGAGCATTAGAAACAAAATCTACATGTATATTATTTATAGTGAAATATTTAGTGGAAATGATATTTTTATATGTATCTCTTCTATAATTATTTGCAGGTCTAATAATAAAACCTAATAATGCTGGATTGCTACCTAAGTGAAAAATAGAACTGAATATTGCAACGTTTGTAATTCCTTTACTAGATATAGTACCAACTAAATTTGCAGATTTAACTCCAGTTACAGAGTTAATAATATTAATTTTCTTTATTCTATCTAAATCCTCAATATTTTTTTTATTTAAGTACATAATACAAAATAAAAATATTTTTTTTATTTGTTTGTTAATCTAAGTTAATTAAACGCAAATATACATTTTTGTATAACATTTATAACAAAATATTATACAAAATAAATAAATATTCTATATTTGCAATATGAAAAGTAAAATATCTATAAAAAAATATGAAGATGGTATGTATAGTCTTTCAACTAAAATAAAGATAAATACATCAATTGATGAAGCATGGAGATTCTTTACTAAGCCTAAAAACTTAAGCGATCTAAGTCCTGAAGATGTAAATTTTAAAATAATTTCTGGCAAGTCAGATTCATTTTATGAGGGTAAAATAATTAGTTACAAAATTAAAATCTTTCCCTTTACTTTTATTAATTGGACAACAGAAATAACAAAAGTAGTAGAAAATAAACTCTTTATTGATAAGCAACTTTTTGGACCATATAAATTATGGGTTCATGAGCATCACTTCATTCAAAATGATGACGGAACAACAACAATATCAGACAAAGTTAAGTACAAACTATTTTTCAATACATTTAGCAAAATATTACATAAGTTGTTCATCAAAAAAAAATTGATTAGCATTTTCAACTTTAGAAGAAGTAAGACAAAAGAGCTTTTTAATAATTCTTAGACTTTAAAATGATTTTAGCAAAAAAAACAAAATATCTAATTATTATTGCATCTCTTTTAAAACAGGTTAAAAAATGAAAAAAGCAATTATCATAGGAAGTGGATTTTCAGGATTAAGTTCTGCAGCTTTTTTAGCTAAATCAGGATTAAAAGTAACTGTAATAGAAAAAAATTCTCAACTTGGTGGAAGAGCTAGAATGTTAAAACACATGGGATATTCTTTTGACATGGGGCCAAGCTGGTATTGGATGCCGGATATCTTTAACGATTTTTTTAAGGAATTTAATTTATCAGCTAATTCATGCTATAATTTAATTGAACTTGATCCTGGATTTAAAATGATATTTGATTCTTCAGAAATAGACATACATGCAAATTTTGATAAAACATGTAAAACCTTTGAAAGACTGGAAAAAGGGAGTTCAACTAAGCTTAAAGAATTTATTAATGATGCTAAGTACAAATACAACATCGGAATAAAATTTATGTATAACGCCCCCGGAGTTTCTTTCTTCGAACTTTTGCAAAAAGATATTTTATTAAATCTAACAAATTTTGAGTTATTAACTTCATACAGAAAACATATAAGAAAATATTTTAACCATCCACATTTAGTTACTTTATTAGAGTTTCCAGTACTTTTTCTTGGTGCCTCAGCAGAAAAAATGCCAGCTCTTTACAGTTTAATGGCATACTCTGCATTAAAACAAGGGACATTTTATCCAATGGGAGGCTTTAATACAGTTATAAAAAGCCTTGTTAATTTATGTAGTGATTTAGGTGTTGAGTTTATTACAGATCAAGCAGTAAAAAAAATTAATATAGAAAATAAAAAAGCAAATTCTGTTACAATAAATAACAATGAAATTATTAAAACTGACTTTGTTATCGCATCGGCTGATTATGCACATGTTGAAAAAGACTTAATTGACAAGAAATATAGAAATTATTCTAAAGAATATTGGGATAATAGAAGCTTCTCCCCTTCCTCCCTTATATTCTATCTTGGAATAAATACTAAGGTTAAAAAATTAATACATCATAATTTATTTTTTGATGAGGATATAAAAGAATTCACTAAAGAAATTTATGATTATAAAATTTGGCCAAAAAAACCATTATTCTATGTTTGCTGTCCGTCTAAATCTGATGAAGATGTAGCCCCACAAGGCAAAGAAAATATTTTTGTTTTAATGCCCATTCCAATTGGCATTGAAGATACTGAGCAAATAAGAGAAAAATATTATAGTATTATTATTAATAGACTTGAAGAATATTGTGGTCATAAAATTGATGACAGAGTGGAATATAAAAAAAGCTATTGCATTAAAGATTTTGAAAAAGATTATAATTCATATAAAGGAAATGCATATGGATTAGCAAACACTTTATCACAGACTGCAAATCTAAAACCTAAAATCATAAATAGAAAGATAAGCAATCTGTTCTACACAGGTCAATTGACTGTACCTGGACCTGGAGTACCACCATCATTAATTTCTGGTAAAATAGTAGCAGATTATATATTAAAAACAACTAAATGATAAACAAGAAGGAATTATTTGACATAGCATCACTTGAGTGTAGTAAAACAACTACAAAACTGTATAGTACTAGCTTCAGCTTAGCTATAAGACTTTTAAAAAAGGAATATCGAGATGCTATTTACGCAATTTATGGCTTCGTTAGACTTGCAGATGAAATAGTTGACAGTTTTCATGACTACAATAAAGTTAAATTATTAAATGAGTTAAGATATGCAACTATTGATTCACTTGAGAAAAAGATTAGTTTAAATCCGATTATAAATAGCTTTCAAAATACTGTCAGAGAATATAATATTGAATGGATGTTGATTGAAAGCTTTCTTGAAAGTATGGAATACGACCTGAACAATAAAAATTGTGATGATAATTCTTACAAAAAATACATTAAAGGTTCTGCTGAAGCAGTTGGGTTAATGTGCTTACACATATTTAGTCATAATAGTAAAGGCCAATACAGAGAGTTGAAAACTTACGCTGAAGCTTTAGGCTCTGCTTTTCAAAAAATTAATTTCCTAAGAGATTTAAATGATGATTATAACAGCTTAAACAGAATTTATTTTCCAAACCTAGATATCTCTAAATTTAATAATAGTCAGAAAAAAATTATTGAAAAAGATATATCTAAGGACTTTGAAAAAGGCTTAATAGGAATTAATAAATTAGATAAAGATGCTAGAAAAGGCGTATTTTTAGCATATCAGTATTATATAAGCTTGTTTAATAAAATAAGAAAAGAAGATGCCAGTAATATTCTAAAAACTAGAATCAGAGTATCCAATTTTAGAAAAATACTAATTTTAATCAAATCTGAAATTAAACTTTTATTTATATGAGATTAGTATTCACTATATTGTTACTTGTTTTAAGTCAATATTCTTATAGCTCTGATATTTTAAAAACAAGAGAATTATATTCAAATGCAAGCCTAAGTGAAAATAATTGCAAAAAATTTGGAGAGATTCTTTATAAAAATTCAACTAAATCACCGATCATAAAAGGTTACAAAGGTTGTTATTTAATGATAAAATGCAAGTTTACAAGCAATCCAATTCAAAAAATATCCTATTTTAACAAGGGGAAATCTAAAATTGAAAAAGCAATTAAAGAAAATCCTTATTCTTTAGAAATAAGACTTTTAAGATACTCAATCCAAAAAAAATTACCTAAACTACTTCTTTATTTTAATGAAATTGAAGAAGATTATAATTTTATTATTAATAATATTAGTACTATAAATGATGATAAAACTAAGGAATTTATTATTCAATCATTAAAAGCCTTAAACAAATGAATCTAATTTTAATCTTGTCAATTATTTTTGCTACTTTCTTATTTATGGAATTTGTAGCTTGGAGTGTTCATAAATATATAATGCATGGATTTCTTTGGTATTTACACAAAGATCATCATCAAGTAGATAAAAACAAGATACTACAGAAAAATGATGCATTCTTCCTAATTTTTGCAATACCTTCAGTTATCTTGATAATATATGGAATAGAAAATTTTAGTTATCTACTTTACATTGGCATTGGAATAGCATTGTATGGACTAGCCTACTTTGTTGTTCACGAAATAATTATCCATCAAAGAGTTAAGATACTAAGCAGAATAGATAATAAATACATTAGAGCAATACGTTTTGCACATAAAGTTCACCACAAGAAACTTGAAAAGGAGAATTCAGATTCATTTGGTATGTTGCTAGTTTCTTTCAAGTACTTTAAATAATATCTAAAATAAGAATGAGCTCAAAATGAAAGAAATTATTTTAATAACTGGAGCAAATGGCCATTTAGCTCAGACGCTAGGAAATTATCTTAAAGATGAATATGAGGTTAGATATCTTTCTAGAAAAAAAAATAATTTACCCTCGTATTACTATTGGAATATTGATGAAAAAGTGATAGAGATTAATGCTCTTAAGGGTTGTAGTCATATAATTCATTTAGCTGGCTATCCAATACTAAACAAATGGACTGTAAAAAACAAAGAGCTAATGTATAACAGTCGTGTAAACTCCTCAAAACTTCTTTTTGATAAATGTCAAGAACAAAACATCATACCTAAGACATTTATTACAGCTTCTGCAATGGGAATATATGATCTTAATAATACTGAAAAAATTAACGAAAATTCTATTAAAGGATCAGATTGGCTAGCACAATTAGCAGTTGATTGGGAGACAGCATCGCATGCCTTTAAATCAATTGGATGTAGAGTAATACAATTGAGGATTTCTTTAATCTTCAGTAAATATGCTGGATTTTTAAAATACAACCTTCTTTCTATGAAGTTTGGTATAGCTGGAATGATTGGCAACAAACATAAAACAGTGAATTGGATAGAAATAAATGATCTTATAAAATTTATAAAAAAAGGAATAACTTCAAATGATATAAATGGCCCTTACAACCTTGCATGTGATGACCAATTATCACAATTAGAAATAGTAAACACAATAAAAAAGATCTTATACCCATATTGCATTAATATCAGAGTACCAATATATATAACTAAGTTATTTTTAGGTGAAAGGATAAAAATTATAAGTTCAAACGTAAAACTTGATATGTCAAAATTAAAACAATCAGGTTTCAGATGTGAATGCAATACCTTCTCACAATTAATAAACCATTTAAAATTAAAATAATGAAAATCTTCCTTATAGTAATAGCAGTATTATTTACAATATTCTTTGCTTTTAGTCAAAATGAAAATGTAAAAAAAGAAGTGTATGTTTTAATCAAAAAAATAGATGAGGTTGAAATTAGAGCATACAATGAATCTATCAATGCTAGTTATTATTCAAAATCAGAATCAGAGAGAAATAGTTACTTTAAGTATCTTGCATCATATATATTTGGCGGAAATAGCGAGAAC
>ENA-UZXA01014020-UZXA01014020.1-metagenome-genome-assembly--contig:-Day-1-1m-contig-14020_pt1 | contig 11050 bp, 10 predicted proteins | sample MGYA00260336_ERZ794896 | MGnify/ENA metagenome assembly ERZ794896
ATAGGTTGTTGATAAATTAAAGTTAAGCTGCTCACAGATCTCTTTTATTGAGAATTGTGCCTTATCTAAAGTGAATATAGATAAGATCTGTAAGCACTTTTGAATGGCGTTATAACTTTTATCGATAGACCTTGGTTTCATTTTATTTCATATTATGAAAAAAAATTATTATATCGTAAAATTATGTGACCTTAAAAAGAATATATTGGTATTATAAAAATTCCAGTAAATATTCGTTTTATCAAAAGTTTACCTACTTAATAATAAGCGTAAATACTGTCTAAAAACTGTCTGAAATATATATAAATTAAAAGGAGGAATCAATGAACAGAAAAGAACAAATTCAAGCCCTAGAAAAAGACTGGCAAGAAAACCCTAGATGGGAAAATGTTAAGCGCACATATTCTGCAGAAGATGTTGTCAGATTGCGTGGCTCTGTTCAACCTGAATGTACTTATGCTCGAAGAGGTGCTGAAAAGCTCTGGGACCTTGTAAATGGCTCATCTAAAAAAGGTTATGTAAACTGTATGGGGGCGATTACTGCAGGTCAAGCAATGCAACAAGCAAAAGCAGGTATAGAAGCTATTTATCTTTCTGGATGGCAAGTTGCAGCAGATGGAAATACATCTGAGACAATGTATCCAGATCAGTCTCTCTATGCATATGACTCTGTTCCAACTATGGTAAGAAGAATTAACAATACATTTAAAAGAGCAGATGAAATTCAGTGGGCACAAGGTATTGATGAAAGTGATGATAAATATATTGATTTCTTTTTACCTATTGTGGCAGATGCTGAAGCTGGGTTTGGTGGTGTATTGAATTCTTTTGAGTTGATGAAAAATATGATTACTAATGGAGCAGCAGGGGCTCACTTTGAAGACCAGTTAGCAGCTGTCAAAAAGTGTGGACATATGGGAGGTAAGGTGCTTGTTCCAACTCAGGAGGCAGTTCAAAAACTAGTCTCTGCACGCTTAGCATCTGATGTTATGGGTGTCCCTACTCTTTTATTAGCCAGAACTGATTCAGAAGCAGCTAATCTGCTTACCTCAGATGTGGATCCTTATGATGCCCCTTTTGTAACTGGCAAGAGAACTGTAGAGGGTTTTTATGTTGTTAAAAATGGACTCGAACAATCTATATCGAGAGGTCTTGCATATGCGCCATATGCTGATCTAGTATGGTGTGAAACAGGAAAACCAGACCTCGGCTTTGCAAAAGAGTTTGCTGATGCGGTTCTTGCTGAAAATCCTAACCAACTTCTAGCCTATAACTGTTCACCTTCATTCAACTGGAAAAAGCATCTAAGTGACAGTGAAATTGCTTCTTTTCAAGAAAAAATTGCTGCAATGGGTTATAAGTATCAATTCATCACTTTAGCTGGTATACACAATATGTGGTATAACATGTTCGACCTTGCTTATGATTATGCACAAGGTGAAGGTATGAAGCATTATGTTAACAAGGTTCAAGAGCCTGAATTTGGAGCAGCTAAAAAAGGTTATACTTTTGCTTCTCATCAACAAGAAGTTGGTGCAGGTTACTTCGATGATGTTACTACTGTTATTCAGGGTGGCGAGTCTTCAGTAACTGCATTAAAAGGTTCTACTGAGGAAGAGCAGTTTAATTAAGAAGTAAACTGCTAAAAATAAGACTTGCCTTTTAATTAGTAAGGCTTGTTTTTAGTGATTTTATTCTTATGGTTAATAACTCATCACAAAAAATTTCATCATCGATCACAAAGAAGTTTCTTAGTGGAGTTAATAACTCATCACACAGAATTTCAGCATCGATTGCTAAGAAGATTCTTAGTGGATTTGAGCAGCACTATCAAAACATAAAAAGTGCTTCGATAGAAGCAAAACGATGCTTTGAGGAAAGGGAATGGGAGAAGATTGAGAGTGACTCAAAACTAAGGCTCAACTTCTATGATAAGCAAGTAGATAATTTTTGCAAAAAACTCTCTTCTGAGCTAAAAAAGCAAACTCTTTATGGGGCAAGGGCTGAATTTACTGCTAAGATTCCTTACGAGCCAACCCACATAGAAAAATTTAACTCAGAATTCTGGCAAAAAACTAAGCTTATGTATGTTGAGCTCATTACTGAGCACAAACAGCCTGAACTTGCTGAAACCTTTTATAACTCGGTCTTTTGTAGACTATTTTCTAGAAGTTTTTATAACACTCAATATATCTTTACAAAGCCTTCAGTATCTCTAAATTATATTGATATGGATGAGCCAGTAACTGATAGCTACTTTATTGAAAAAGATCAACTTAAAAATTCTTTTACTAGTATTCTAACTAGCTACTTTAACAAGTCTTTATTTGGCGCTCTTGAACTAGACATTCAGAGACTGGAAGAGCAGCTATATACTCAACTTCCCAGTCTAGAGTCAGATGTGTTCGAAATTCAAGTTATTGGCACTCCTTTTATTAGAGGTAAAGCTGCCTATATAACTGGAAAAATTGTATCCCAACTTCACGCTGATCAACCTTTATTAATTGCCCTATTAAATGATGAGGAAAAAGGAATTTATGTTGACAGCATTTTGACCGATGTTGGAAGTATATCCATAGTGTTTAGTTTTTCAAGATCGTATTTCTTTATTACTACTGACTATCCATCAGCCATTGTTGAATTTCTAAAAGAGATTCTTCCAGGAAAAACTAGGGCTGTCCTTTATAGCGCTATTGGTCTTCATAAGCACGGCAAAACACTCCTCTATAGGCACTTCTTAAAATACTCAAAAATTACTAGCGAAAAACTGATTATTGCTCCTGGAATTAAAGGAATGGTCATGTCAGTTTTCACTTTCCCTATGTACCCTTATGTTTTTAAAATTATTAATGATCAATTTGCCCCACCAAAGATGGGAACAAAAGAGATGGTAAAAGACCGATACTACTTTGTTAAAAACCATGTAAGAGTCGGTAGGCTTGCAGATACATGGGAGTTTTCCAATGTCGCGTTCTCAATGAAAGATATCGATAATGCTCTTATAACTGAATTAAAGAAAAAAGCAGCTTCAAATATAGAAATAGAAGGAGACTTACTAATTATTAAACACATGTATATTGAAAACAAAATGACTCCACTTAATATGTACCTTGAAACTGCTAACAAAGAGCAGCAAACTCATATTATTAATGACTACGGTAAGGCCATTGATGAGTTAATTAATTCAAATATATTCCCTGGAGATATGCTGACTAAAAATTTCGGTGTAACGCGTCAAAATCGAGTTGTCTTTTATGACTATGATGAGATTACTTTAATGAGTAAACCAGTATTCAGGAAAATTCCAAAGTCTAGAACTTATGAAGAGGAAATGGCTTCAGAGCCTTGGTATCATGTTGGACAAAATGATGTTTTCCCAGAAGAGTTTAAATATTTTATGCTACCAAATAATTTCATGAAAGAAACCTTTAATAAGCACTATAAAAAACTTCTTGATGCTAAATATTGGACCTCAATCCAAGAAAAAATTCAAAAAAATGGTGTAATGGATTACTATCCTTATGGAACAGAAAAACGAATGTGTGAAATTTATGGGGAGAATAATGACTAAATCAACCTGCGATATATCAGACAAACTCCATCCAAATGTACAGTATTTAGAGCCAATATATAAAAGTTACGGTGCAAAAACTGCCTTTTCAGGTCGTATTGTTACTATTAAGTGCTTTGAAGATAACTCTCTTGTTGAAGAAGCTCTAAAAACTAATGGCAAAGATTCAGTATTAGTGATTGACGCAGGTGGATCTATGAATTGTGCAATGCTAGGAGACAAAAGAGTTACTGATGCTATTAATAATAAATGGGAAGGAATTATTGTTAATGGAGTAATTAGAGACTCAGCAGTAATAAATAAAATGCCAATTGGAATTCGTTCTCTCGGAGTTTGCCCCCTTAAAAGTGTTAAAAAAGGGGCTGGAAAAAATAATTTAATTGTTAATTTTTCGAATGTAGAATTTACTCCAAATCAGTATCTTTATGCCGACGAAGATGGCGTAATTGTGACCAAAAATAAGGTAAATCTATGAATGAAGCTAAACATATTTTTTCTAATATTAGCGTTGAAGGGTCATTATTTGACTTCATTAATAATGAGGTATGTATTGGTTTAAATATTACAGCAGAAGGTTTCTTTGAATCACTTTCAGAGATACTAAATGAACTGCAAAAAGATAATATTGATTTACTTAAAAAGCGTGACACTCTTCAGTCTCAAATTAATGAATGGCACATCAAAAATAAAAGAATTGACCCTGAAAGTTATAAAGCCTTCTTGAAAGATATAGGATACATTGTCCCTAATCCTGAGAGCTTCTCGATTAATGTTGATGAAGTTGATCCTGAAATTTCTCAAATTGCTGGGCCACAATTGGTTGTTCCAATAACTAATGAACGATTTGTACTTAATGCAGTAAATGCAAGGTGGGGAAGTCTATTTGATTCTCTTTATGGAACAAATGTAATTCCAAATAAGGGCAGTATGAGAACTTCATTTGCTCATAACCTTCAACGAGTTAATAGAACGGCTGAATTGGCTTGTGATTTCCTAGATGAGGTTGCGCCGCTAAAAGGTGCCTCTTACAGACAGATTGCTTCAAAAGTAAGATACAAAGGAGCGTTGATTTTTAATTTAAATGATGGTGAAGTAGCCACCCTAGTCAACCCCGAGCAATTTATAGGTCTAAGTGATACTGGAAATGTACTACTTCAAAATAATAACCTCCATATTGAAATTGTTGGAGATCAAGAAAGGAGCTTTCACAAAAGTGGTATTTTTGATGTGATCCTAGAATCTGCTATAACAACTATTGTTGACTTTGAGGACTCCGCATCTACTGTTACTTATGATGAAAAAATACACGCCTACCGAAACTACTTAGGTCTAATGAAACGTGAGTTAAATACAACATTTACCAAAGGTGGTGAAACACTAACTCGCTCATTAAATAAAGACAAAAAATATACAAACTCTAACGGAAAAGTATTCAGTCTTTCTGGTACTAGTCTTACCTTGGTTCGTAATGTCGGCATACATATGATGACCGAACTGGTAACCAATCTAGATGGTTCTCCAATTCCAGAAGGTATCTTAGATGCAATGGTTACCACATTGATAGCGCTTCACGATTTAAAAATCAAAGCAAATTCAAAAAAAGGTAGTTTTTATATGGTGAAACCAAAATTACATGGCCCAGAGGAAGTTGAATTTACTATGAAATTATTTTCTTTGGTAGAAAAGGCACTTTCACTAAAAGAAAATACTTTAAAAATTGGCATAATGGATGAAGAAAGACGAACTACACTTAACCTAAAGGCTTGTATTCATGCAGCAAGAAATAGAATTATTTTTATCAATACAGGCTTCTTAGACCGAACTGGTGATGAAATTCACACATCAATGATGGCCGGTGCAATGAGATGCAAAAATCTTATTAAGGAAGAAGTGTGGTATTCAGTTTATGAATCACATAACGTGAATGTTGGATTAGAGTGTGGCTTATTTAATAAAGCACAAATAGGAAAAGGAATGTGGGCTCAGCCTGACCAAATGCGACAGATGTTAGATAATAAAATGATACACTTGGAAGCTGGAGCAAACTGCTCATGGGTCCCCTCTCCAACTGCAGCTACTCTCCATGCAACTCATTATCATCGTTTTGATGTTTTTGAACGGCAAAAAGAGCTTCTTTCTAAGCCTCAACAAGTAAATCAAGAAGACCTTCTTGTTATTCCTTTCTTGAAGCTCCCAGAGCAAATGTCTGAAGATAAGATTATTAATGAAATTAATAACAATGCACAAAGTATTCTAGGTTACGTTGTAAAGTGGATTAACCAAGGAATTGGCTGCTCTAAAGTGCAAGATATAAACCATGTTGGGCTTATGGAAGATCGTGCCACTCTAAGGATATCGTCACAACATATTGCTAACTGGCTTCATCATAAGATATGTTCAAAAGAGCAAGTTAATAAAGCATTTCAAGACATGGCTATAGTAGTTGACGAACAAAACAAATATGATCCAAATCATATACCTCTTGCGCCTGGTTATGACAGCTTCGCCTACCAAGCATCTCTTGCTTTAGCTATTGAAGGGTTGGACCAGCCTAATGGCTACACTGAAGAAATCTTAATAAGTTATAGACGTAAATTTCTTGAAGCTAAGCAAGTAAAATAGATAAATTGTCAATTTTCTAGAGTTAAATTATGAAACAAGTACTAAAACTTACACTTGAAGATACAAAGAAAATGATGGATGGTGCCATTAATAAAGCAATTGAGATAGGTATAGATATGGATATCGCTATTGTCGACGATGGTGGTCACCTCATGTTATTTACAAGAATGGATAATGCAAAAATTACAAGCATTAATGTCTCTATAGATAAGGCATTTACTGCGGCGGCAGCTAGAAAAGCGACCTTAGATTATGGTAAATCTGTTATTAATCACGGACCAGCATTTGGTATCCAAACTTCACATCAAGGTCGTTTTTGTGTCGTTGGTGGTGGCCTACCACTTTTTGTTGATAGTCAGATTGTTGGTGGGATTGGTTGCAGTTCTGGCAGTTCTGACCAAGATATAGTAGTTGCTCAAGCAGGGCTTGACGCATTACTTAAGGTTAAATAAAAAAAGTAAGCTAGTCCTAGCCTTTAAAAGCGTTATCAGAAAGAAGATAGTTGAGCTCCTCCATGGTGCTCATTCGCTCTAATATTTCATTCCTATGAGGGAAACGACCAAACTTTTTGACAAGATCCCTGTGATGCTTAGAATACTCCAAGTTAAAGTTGTATTTTTCGAATAAATAAACTTGTAAATTCTGATGATCAATATTTTCACTATGCATTAAAGGCATAAATAAAAACAATAGCATTTCATTACCGAGCTCTTCATCAAAGCCATTTTCAATTGCTTCTAGAGCTACTTCAATAGCTATTTTCTCTGTTTCAAAAGATCTAGGGCTTCCTCTAAACATATTTAAAGGAAATTGATCTAAAACTATAATTAATGCTACACAACCTTCTGGACTATCTCTCCATTCATTAAGCTTACCTGAAGCGGCTAATTCCCATAGCTTTTCATAATTTTTCTTTATTTCATTATCTATTTCTGGAGTAGAAGCAAACCAAAATTGCTGACTTCTCTTAGAAAACCAATAGTTATTTACTGCAGAAGGTGTTGACATATTATCATCAAAAAAATATTGAACCTATTTTTTTCTTCAGAGAGAGAAAATACCTCACTCTGAAGAAATTATATAATTATTTATCGATGCGGTGATTTTTCACCAAAGTCTTTATACTTAGCTAGATGTCTTATAGGTTTACTTAAAGCATCCTTTCTGAATGGGTCACCCAATTCACGAGAACACATAATCTCAATAATTGTAGTTTTTCTCTCATTCATTTGCATATCAATCGCCTTTTTTAATGCTGGTCCAACATCTTCGAGTTTGTCTACACGAATTCCTTCAGCTCCCATTGACTCAGCGATATTAACAAAGTTTTGATCTGTAAGCTCCGCAGCTATAAAGCGTCTATCATAGAAATCTACTTGATTTTTCTTTTCAGCACCCCAATGACGGTTATGAAATACAACCGCTGTAACCGGAATATCATGCCTTACACATGTCATTGTCTCTACCATACTCATTGCCCAAGCACCATCACCTGCATATGAAATCGCCGGCCTATGTTGTGCTGCAGCCTTAGCACCAATGATTGTTGGAAAAGCGTAACCACAATTTCCAAAGCTCATTGCAGCAAAAAAGCTACGTGGTTTTTCAAATCGAAGGTAGCTGTTAGCAACGGAGTTTATGTTACCAATATCAGTCGAAACCATAACATCTTCAGGCATTGCGTTTTCAAGCTCACGTAAAACCTGTCTGGGGTGAAGCCAGCCCTCCTCATTTTCCGCCAGCATATCCATACTGTATGAATCAGTTTCATGAATCCACTCATCCAACTCGAGTTCCCAAGCAGCTTTTTCATCTGCAATTGTTACTGATCTATCTTTTTTTGAAGAGTCACAGTTGAGAGTTATTGAATCTAATTTTTTACAAAGAACTTCAGCAACTGCTTTAGCATCACCACAAATACCTACATTAATTGGTTTTACAAGTCCGAGCATTTTGTGGTCGGCGTCAATTTGAACGATTTGAGCGTCTTTCGGCCAGTAATCCATGCCATGCTGAGGTAATGTTCCAAATGGACCTAAACGAGTACCTAGAGCGATAACTACATCAGCTTTTGAAATTAGTTTCATTGCAGCCTTTGAACCTTGATAACCTAAAGGGCCACACCAAAGTTCATGGCTTGCAGGAAAAGAGTCATTATGAAGATAGCTATTAACAACTGGAGCACCAAGACGCTCAGCTAATGCTACACACTCTTGAACACCATCAGACATCACAACTCCTCCTCCAGAGACAATTACTGGAAATTGAGCTTTAGCTATTAAATCAACAGCATCATTTAAGGTGTTCTCACCGCCTGAACCTCGATCAATTCGACGAGGTGTAGGTATAGTAAATTCACCTTCTGCATAAAAATAATCTCGAGGAATATTTAACTGAGTTGGGGCCATTTCACTCATAGCTCTATCAAAGCATCGACCAGTAAATTCAGCCATTCTCATCGGATTAACGACATGTCCTTGATACTTAGTAAATTCCTGAAACATTGGTAATTGGTTAGCTTCCTGAAATCCACCTAACCCCATACCCATTGTGCCCGCTTCTGGAGTAACAATTACAACAGGACTATGAGCCCAATATGCCGCTGCAATAGCTGTAACGCAGTTAGAGATGCCTGGGCCATTTTGACCAATAACGACTCCATGCCTCCCACTTACTCTTGAGTAGCCATCGGCCATATGAGCAGCACCCTGCTCATGAACCACGGGAATCAATCTAATTCCTGCCGGCTCAAAAATATCCATTGCATCCATAAATGCAGAACCCATAATCCCAAAGATATCTGTCACATCATTAGCGACCATTGTTTCAACAAAAGCCTCACTCGAAGTCATTTTTGCCATTTTTTAAATCTCCTATTTAATTTATTTATTTAATTTATTTATTAAGCATATCTAGGGCAGGGACATAATCATAGCCTAAGTCCTGAGCCACTTCAAGACATGTTACTTTACCGCTATGAACATTTAATCCAGCTCTAAGGTGCTCATCATCTAATAAAGCCTGCTTTACACCTTTATTGGCAATATTGATTGCAAAAGGAAGCGTTACATTATTAAGAGCATAAGTCGAGGTTTTTGGAACACCGCCAGGCATATTAGCTACACAGTAATGAACAACATCATCAACTATATATGTTGGCTCTGCATGAGTGGTTGCTTTTGAAGTTTCAAAGCAGCCACCTTGATCGATTGCAACATCAACAATAACTGATCCAGGCTTCATCGCCTTTATCATTTCTCTTGATACAAGTTTTGGTGCTTCAGCACCAGGTATCAAAACACCACCGATAACCAAGTCGGCTTGTAAGACATACTCCTCTACTGCACTTTTTGTTGAAAATACAGTATTAGTACTTCTACCAAACTGTTGCCAATGCTGCTCAAGAGTATCAGGGTTATTATCAAGCACCCAAACATCCGCTCCCATTCCAACAGCCATATGTGCAGCATGTGCACCTACAACACCGCCACCTAAAATAACAACATTCAGAGGATCAACTCCTGGAACACCACCTAGTAAGGCTCCCATGCCACCATTTGGGTGCTCTAAAAAGTGTGCACCAGCTTGAACTGCCATACGACCAGCAACTTTTGACATTGGAGCCAATAATGGCAGCCCACCTCTAGGTGAAGTAACTGTCTCATAAGCGATACAAATAGCGCCACTTTCAACCAATCCTTTTGTTTGTTCTGGATCAGGAGCTAGATGAAGATAAGTATATAAAATTTGACCCTCTCTGAGCATTGCGATTTCTTCAGCTTGAGGCTCTTTAACTTTAACAATCATATCAGCAGTTGCAAAAACCTCTTGAGCAGTCGAAATGATTTCAGCACCACTACTAATATACTCATCGTCGCTTGCACCAATACCTACACCTGCATTTGTCTGAACTAAAACCTTATGACCATGATTAACACACTCTTTAACACTTCTAGGCGTTAACCCAACTCTATACTCATGGTTTTTAATTTCTTTTGGAACTCCAATTATCATCTTAATCTTCCTATATTAATATAAAAAATTTGCAAACTATTTGTTTGCTTCTAGGGCGTTATCTACAGATTCAATTATTAAATCGATGTCATTTTTAGAACAAATAAAGGCTGGACTAAATAATAAAACATTATTATTTGTCTCAAAACTTCTATTAGTTCTGCCAATCATTACCTTGTTTTGAAAACAATGTCCTGCTACTGCAATAGCAACCTTTTCATCTACAGGCTCTTTAGTTGCTCTATCTTTTACTAGTTCTATCCCACAAAACAATCCTTTTCCTCTTACTTCACCTATCATTTCATGTTTATCTTGTAATTCTAGAAGCTTATTTTTTAGATAATCCCCAACCACATTAATGTTTTCTATAAGCTTTTCTCTTTTAATAATTTTTAATACTTCAAGAGCAGCTGCAGGTCCAGCAGTGCTTCCACCAAATGTAGAAATATCTCTGAAGTAACTATCAATATTACTTGGATCTTCTTTAAAGATATTAAAGATCCTCTCTGTCGTTACAGTAATAGATACAGCAGCGTAGCCAGCAGCTAAACCTTTAGCTGTAGTTACGATATCAGGCTGAACATCATAGTGCTGATAACCAAACCATTTTCCTGTTCTTCCTAGCCCACATACAACTTCATCGATATGAAGTAAAACATCATATTTTCTGCAAATTGATTCAATTATTGGAAAGTATTCAGGTACTGGTGGAATTACTCCGCCACCCGCTGTTATTGGCTCTAAAACTACTGAGCCAACAGTATCAGGGCCTTCAGTTTTAATAATATCTTCAAGAGCTGTTGCACACTCAATATTGCACTCTCCATATTTTTTCCCAAATGG
>ENA-UZXA01002972-UZXA01002972.1-metagenome-genome-assembly--contig:-Day-1-1m-contig-2972_pt3 | contig 10907 bp, 10 predicted proteins | sample MGYA00260336_ERZ794896 | MGnify/ENA metagenome assembly ERZ794896
GTTAGTCGTGTTGGTTCTGCCGCTCAAACTAAGGCAATGAAAAAGATTGCAGGTCCTGTTAAATTAGAGTTGGCACAATATCGTGAAATGGCAGCGTTTGCACAGTTTGCATCTGATCTAGATGCATCAACTAAACAATTACTTAACCGTGGAGCAAGACTTGTTGAAATTCTTAAGCAAGGGCAATACTCACCACTAACCGTATCGGAGCAAGTTGTATCGATTTATGCTGGTGTGAGAGGTTATCTTGATAAAGTAGCAGTTAATGATGTTGTTCGTTTTGAAACGGAAGTTTTAAATGAAATGAGATCTAGTCATGCTGAATTATTAGATGCAATTGCCAATGAAAAAGAGTTATCAAAAGAGAATGATGAAAAATTAAAGTCAATCTTAGATAACATTATTGAAAAATTTACGAGTAACTAATTAATGCCAAGTTTAAAAGACATCAAAACACAGATTAACTCTGTAGTATCTACAAAGAAAATTACTACGGCTATGAAAATGGTCGCAGCAAGTAAATTACGTAGATCCCAAGAGAAAGCAGTTGCAGCGAGACCATATTCTTCACGTTTAGAAGAAATGCTGTCTTCCTTAGCTTCTTCAGCAGCATCTGGTGAAGGTGTTATTAAGCTTCTTACTGGTACTGGCAATGATCAAAATTATGTTGTTGTTCCGGTTAGTGCTGACAGAGGTCTTTGTGGTGGTTTTAATAGTAGTATTAATAGGGAAACTTTTAAGCTGGTAAAATCTCTTGAGAAAGATGGAAAAAATGTTCAACTGATGCCTGTTGGAAAAAAGAGTAGAGATTTTTTTAATCGTGCTATGAAAGATCAAATTGTTGAGAGCTTTATTGATTTAAATATTTCAAATACTGGCTACGAATCAGCACTGCAGGTATCAAACAAACTTCAAGATTTATACTTTGATGGGAAGTTTGATAAGTGTATTTTAGTATTCAACAAATTTAAATCAGCAATTTCTCAAGAAGTAACACAACAACAACTTATTCCATTGGATGTATCAGAGTCATCTAAGGAAGATAAGAAAGATGATAATGCGGCAAAGGCAATCTATGATTATGAACCTGATGAGGAAACTATTTTAAAAGACTTATTACCTAAAAATGTTTCCATTCAGATTTTTAAGGTCTTATTAGAGAGTGATGCAGGTGAGCACGGAGCTAGAATGGCGGCAATGGATAATGCTACACGAAATGCTGGTGAGATGATAGACGGTTTAACATTAAAATATAACAGAACGCGACAAGCGTTTATTACTAAAGAATTAATTGAAATTATTTCTGGAGCTGAATCAATTTAAAAGGGGGATATATGGCTAATAATTTAACTGGAAAAATATCACAAGTTCTTGGAGCTGTTGTGGATGTAGAGTTCGATGGTGAACTCCCTGCAATCATGAATGCTTTAGAACTGGATAATGATGGAACAAGACTACTGCTTGAGGTTGCTCAGCATTTAGGTGAAAATGCAGTTCGAACAATTGCAATGGATACAACAGACGGATTAGTAAGAGGTCAAACAGTAACAGATACAGGCGCCCCCATTTCTATGCCTGTAGGTCCTGAAACACTTGGTCGAATTATGAACGTAATTGGAGAACCTGTTGATGAAAGAGGCGATATTGGAACCACAAAGACTTATCCTATTCACCGACCTGCCCCTGAGTTCGTTGAACAGTCTACAGAAACAGAAGTTCTAGTAACAGGAATTAAAGTTGTTGATTTATTAGCGCCATATGCCCGAGGTGGTAAAATTGGATTATTTGGCGGAGCTGGTGTAGGTAAAACAGTTTTGATTATGGAACTAATTAATAACATTGCAAAAGCACATGGTGGTTATTCGGTGTTTGCTGGTGTTGGTGAAAGAACACGTGAAGGTAATGATCTATATCACGAAATGATTGAGTCAGGCATTATTGATCTTAAAGGTAAGGATTCTAAGGTTGCCTTAGTGTATGGACAAATGAATGAGCCTCCGGGAGCAAGAGCAAGAGTTGCATTATCTGGATTAACGCAAGCAGAATACTTCAGAGATGAAGAGGGTCAGGATGTGTTATTCTTCGTTGATAATATTTTCCGTTTCACTCAAGCTGGATCTGAGGTATCAGCATTATTAGGACGTATTCCATCAGCCGTTGGTTATCAACCAACATTGGCAACTGATATGGGTGCATTGCAAGAGCGTATTACGACTACCAAAAAAGGATCAATAACTTCAGTTCAGGCAATTTATGTTCCTGCTGATGATTTAACAGATCCTGCTCCTGCAACATCTTTTGCTCACTTAGATGCAACAACAGTTTTGAACAGAGCAATTTCAGAAAAAGGTATTTACCCTGCAGTTGACCCACTTGATTCAACATCAAGAATTTTAGATCCACAAGTTGTTGGTGATGATCACTACAGAGTTGCTAGGGAAGTTCAAAGAGTGTTACAAACTTATAAAAGTCTTCAGGACATTATTGCTATTTTGGGAATGGATGAATTATCAGAAGAAGATAAACTTACAGTTGCAAGAGCAAGAAAGATTGAGAAGTTTTTGAGCCAACCTTTCTTTGTTGCAGAAATCTTCACTGGATCTCCAGGAAAATATGTTGATCTTGAAGATACTATTAAAAGTTTTGATGGTCTTGTTAAAGGTGAATATGATCACATGCCAGAAGCTGCATTTTATATGGTAGGCGGCATGGATGAAGCGATTGAAAAAGCGAAGAAATTAGAGGCTGAAGCAGCATAATGGCAACAATTTCGTTTGATTTAGTTTCACCTGAAAACCTTATCTTTAATGATGAGGTAGGAATGATTATTGTTCCAGGAAAGGATGGCGATTTTGGCGTTCTTCCTGGACACAGCAAAGTAATGTCTTCATTAAGACCAGGCAGAGTAATGGTTTACGGCGAAGGTAAAAACTTATTAAAATCTTTTTTCGTGTCTGGCGGTTTTGCTGAAGTTAATCCAGAGAAATGTATAGTTCTTGCGGAGAGTGTTGATGAAATAAACACACTTGAAAAGTCAGCTATTGAAAAAGAAATTCAAGAGCTTGAAGGACAAGAAACAGATAAAGTTAATGAACAAATGATCATAGCTCAAGCAAAAATTGATGCTCTCAATTCAAATTTTTACGAAAAAATATAAATAAATTATAATAAATATTTATGCACTTCCTCCAATAATAAAATTGGATTCAATGTAGTTAATTTTTTTATGAGTTTTATTATTTAATTTTTTAATTAATAATTCTGCAGCAAGTAAACCTACTTTTTTATGATCCATATCTATGGATGTAATTGATGGATTAACATCGAATATTTCAGGTATAGTTCCACTAAAAGTTGAAAGACTAATATCTTTTTTTATTTTAATATTATTTTTTTTACAAAAAATATGAGCATCTAAAGCAAATAAGTCATCTGCATAAACAACTACGTCAATTTTTGCTTTAGAGGAAATAATTTTACTCATAGAGTCTGCACCAGGATTTTGACTCTTTGTTAGCAGATTGTCTTTTTCTTTTTCCTTATAGTTTATTAATTGACTAATTTTCATACCGTGTTTTTGAATTGTTTTATTAAAGCCTTTATAGATAAGAGAAGTGTGTAAAGATTTAGACTCCAAACTTGTTCCAACAAAAGCAATGTTATTATAATTTTTTTTTATCAAATAATCTGCCATACGAACACCAGCATTTTCATAGTCAACACCAACAAATGTATCTACTGGATTACTTGTAGCTGTTTCTACCAAAGGAATTTTTATTTCCATAAGTTTTTTTCTGACATTTCGTGAAGTAATATTTCCCACTATTATTAATCCTTGAGGGTTCCATTTTAGTATATTTTCAAATATTTTTTCTTCGCTTGATATACCGTCATTGCTAAGTAAAAAATTTTGAAAACCTTGTTTGTGTAAAACTTTGTTTATACTTCTCATATAATGAATAGCTGCAAATCGAAGATATGGAATATAAATAGGAATTATTTTTGTGTTTCTGGAGGCAAGAGATGACGCAATAGGATTTGGGGTATAGGATAAATTTTTTGCTGCCTCACTTATTCTATTCTGAAGTTGTGGAGAAACAAGTGAAGAATTTTTAAAAAATCTTGAAACACTCATCGTCCCTACATTAGCAAGTTTTGCCACATCAATGATTGTTGCATTTTTTTTAATCATTTTTTATTATTCTTATTTCTTTAGAAAAATTTGTAAGAACATTTGGAGAGTTGTCTGTAATCAAAACATCATCTTCTATTCTTATTCCAAATTTACCAGGTAAATAGAGGCCTGGCTCTATTGTAATTATCATGCCTTCTTCTAAGCTAGAGTGATTACCTCTTACGATATATGGATCTTCATGCACATCTAAACCTAAACCATGTCCAGTTTTATGGACAATAAATTCTTTAAATCCTCCATTTTCTAAAACATTAGTAGTTGAGTCATCAATTTCATGCATAGTTTTAGGTATAATTGAATTTTTAATTCCAATTAAATTTGCTTCAAGTACGTTATTGTAAACATTTTTTTGTATTTCATTTATTTCTTCTAGAAAAAAAGTTCTTGTAATGTCTGCATTGAAACCTTGGTATGTTCCTCCAAAATCAAATAAAATGGCATCACCTTTTTTTAATTTATTATTTTCAGAGGAATGTCCATGAGGAAGAGCAGAATTTGCAGCACTTAATACAATTGGATCAAAAGAAATACCTTCAGCCCCATTTTGATATAGTTGCTGGATTAGAAACTGTTTAACCTCAAGTTCACTCATCCCAATTTTTATATAATTTAAGGTGTTTTCTAGAGAAACTTCAGAAATATTAATTGCTTTACTTAAATAATCTACCTCTTCTTTATCTTTATTAAGTCTTATGGAAGATATTTCCTTGTGAAAGTTTAATAGAGTTATTTTAGAAAAATTTTCTTTAAAGGCTTCTGTTTCAAAAAATCTGATTCTTTGTCCTTCGACGCCTATTATTTTTATATCTCCAATAATTTCACTCGCTTCTTTAAATGCATCGTTGTAACCATTTTTATCATGCCAGCTTATTACATTTGCAGAAAGACCAAGTTTATTAAAACTGTCAACTTCTAATGATGGCAGAATAGCAATTAATTCTCTTTTTTTAGTAATTATTAGAGTTGTAGGCCTTTCCATCAGATGAAAATTTCCACCAGTTATGTATTTAAAGTTTGATCCTGGGACTAATGCTACAGCATCTAGGTTTGAATTATCAAGAATTTTATAAATTTTTTCTACTCTATTATTCATTATTTAATTTCCTTTTGTTTATCTAAGAAAAGAGCCACTACACACTTTGAAATAATATTCATTTTCTCTTGATGTATTTTTGTAAAATAGTTTTTTTTGTGTAAAATATTAATACATCCGATAGTTTTTTTATTATAAGTTACAACTTGATTAAGAATTGCTTCACAGCCAAGTGAAGTAATGATTTTATGATCATAAAAATATTTTTCTATTATTTTTTTGTTATTACCAACAAAAGAGCGTCTTTTTTGTACAGTCATAACAGCCCAATAATTGTTTGGTAATTTTTTAGATTTGCCAATTGGATATTTATTTTCATCTGAAGAATATATTCTTTTTGCAAATTTTTGATTGTTACTAAAAATCATGAAAGTTAATAACTTGAAACCTATTTCTTTGCGTATTAATGCAACTACTTTTTTAATGACAGTTTCATGGCTCTCATATTTTAAATAAATATTATAAATTTCTTTTTCTAATTTATTCATGGTTTTGCAGCCTCCTCTTCATCAGTAATTGTTGGAATTGATCTTATTAATTCTTTTGTATATTCTTGTTTTGGAGACTCAAACACCTTTTGTGTATCATTCATTTCAACTATATTTCCTTTATTCATAACTATTGTTTTATCTGAAATATTTCTTACTACTGCCAGATCATGAGTGATAAAAATATATGTAAGATTTAGTTTTTCTTTAATTTCAGCAAGTAAGTTTAGAATTTTTAATTGAATTAAAACATCCAAAGCGGAAGTAGGTTCATCAAAAATTATTATTTCTGGTTCACAAGCTAGAGCTCTTGCCACTGATATTCGTTGTCTTTGCCCACCTGATAAAGAATATGGATGTCTCTCCAGGTAACTTTGATCTAAATCAACATATCTTAATAATTCTATTATTTTACTTTTTACATCTTCTCGAGGACAAATATTATGAATTTTAAGTGGTAATTCTAAAGTTTGATAAATGGTTTTTTTTGGATTTAGAGATGATAAGGGATTTTGTTGAACGAATTGAATTTTTTTTCTTAATCCTTTATCGTTAAAATTAATTTTTTTGTCATTATATAAAATTGTACCAGCGGTGGGTTCTTCAATCCCAAGAATTAAATTTGCTAAAGTTGTTTTACCTGATCCTGACTCTCCCACAATTGACACTGAGTCATGTTTTTCAATATTAAAGCTAACATCGTTTACAGCAATAACATTAGAAAAGCCTACTTTAAAAATTTTTTTAACATTTTGTATTTTTAATAAAGGTTCTGACATATCTAATGAGTAAATTTAGGTTGGCTTAAATAATTAATATTTTCAGCATTAAGACTAGGTAGTTGTGAACTATTGATTTTAGGAATAGCTCGTAAAAGTGTTTGTGTATAAATATGTCCTGGTGAATTAAAAATTTGCTCAGTGGTTCCTTCTTCTAAAATCGATCCTTGATAAATTACATAAATTCTATCAGCAAATTCTCTTACAACCCCCAAGTTGTGACTAATCAACAACATAGACATTTTTTTTTGACTAATTATTTCTTTCATTATTTTTAATACTGTTTTTTGAACCGTAACATCTAAAGCGGTTGTAGGTTCATCTGCGAGTATTAATTTTGGCTTGTTAATCATAGCCATACTGATCATTACTCTCTGAGCCATACCCCCACTTAATTGGAAAGCGTATGAATTAAGAACTCTTTGAGGGTCTTCAATTTTTACATCACGAAGAAGATTAATAAAATATTCATCTATATTTTTTTTATCATAGTTTTTGTTATGATTTTCTAGTGCCTGTAACATTTGCTTTCTTACAGTAAAAAAGGGATTCATGGATGAGACTGGGTCTTGAAAAATCATTGATATATCGTTACCTCGAATTTTTTTTATTTGTGAACTACTTTCTTTCAAAAGGTCTTTGTTTTCGAAAAATATTTCTCCACTTTTTTTAATATTTGGATTAGATAATAATCCTAATATCATTCTAGCTGTAACAGATTTACCAGAACCAGATTCTCCTACCAATGCAACTTTTTCACCATGTTTTATATTTAATGATATTTTTTTTAGTGCAGTTGTAATTCCTTCAAAATGCTTAAATTTAACCTCTAGATTTTTAATAGAAAGTATTGTCATAACTCTACATCGAATAAATCTTTAAGACCATCCCCTAACAAGTTAAAACCAAGTACTATGACTAAAATTGCTAGACCAGGAAATACTGACAACCACCAAATATCAGGTAAATATTTTGATCCTTGTGAAACCATTGTCCCTAAATCTGGAGTGGGAGGTTGAACACCCAAGCCTAAAAAACTAAGAGATGAGCCTATTAAGATAACAAAGCCCATATCCAAGGTAATTTTTGTAATTAGTGAAGCGCTACAATTAGGTAAAATTTCTTTAAAAATAATATGAAAATTAGAAGCGCCAACTATTCTAGCAGAAACAACAAAACCTTCATTTTTAATAGATCTTGTTAAATTATAGACTAGTCGAGTATACCAAGGCCACCACATCATTGATACAGCTATCATGGCGTTAGTTAAAGTAGGTTTTAAAAATGCCATTATTGATAAAGCTAATACAAGTGGAGGAATTGATAAAAAAATATCTGTTATTCTCATTATTATAGCATCTATTTTTCCTCCAAAATATCCAGCAACTAAACCAAGACTTGTTCCAATTGGAACAGCAATGCATAAAACAATTACACCTAAATATAGCGATGTTCTGTATCCAAAAATTATCCTTGAAAAAGAGTCCCTTCCAATCTTGTCAGTACCGAAAAAGTAAGTTGATGAAGGAGATTTAATTTTATTTGGTATATCTACAAAAGGCCCTGCATGCTCAGGAAATGGAGTTAAATAATTTGCAAATACTGCCATCAAAACTATTAATGAAACAATTAATAAGCCTAAAACAGAAAGTGGATTTTTAGAAAATTTATACCAGCCTCTAGATTTGAATAATTTCATTATTTTCCACTCAATCTAATTTTTGGATTTAGATATGCCACTATTAAATCAACAATTAAATTTGTAAAAACAAAGAAAGTAGCTATTATCATTGTTGTGGCAGTAATTGCATTAAGGTCTTTATATAAAATTGCTTGAACCCCATATTTGGCAATACCTGGCCATGCAAAAACAAACTCTACAAGAAAAGCATTTCCCAACATAGCCGCAAAATCTAAACCTAATATAGTTAAAGTCGGAATCATAGCAGGTTTAAGAGCGTATTTAGTTGCAATTTTAAATTCATTGTAACCATATGCTCTCGCCATTTCTATATATTGTTTATCATAGACCTCAGTAATATTTGACCTTGTTAATCTCGAGGCTTGTCCTAGAGCACCAAGTGAAAGAGCAAGAGCAGGTAATATAATATGTTTTAATGCATCAATCGTTACATTAAATTGACCTCTAATGATGCTATCAAGAATTATCAGACCTGTTATTCTTTCAGGAGCAACAGTATCTTGTGATAATCTGCCAGCAACAGGTAAAATATCTAAATAAAAAGCAAAAATAATCATAAGAAAAACTGCCCAAACAAAACTGGGTGTAACAACCCCAAGTAAGGAAATAAATCTTGATATATTGTCTATTGCTTTGTCTTTAAATCTTCCTGCTAATATCCCTAAAGGGACTCCTACAAAAATCATAATTAGAGAAGCAAAAATAATTAATTCTAGAGTTGCTGGAAAGTATGTAGATACATCAGTGGTTACTTTTCTTTTAGTATAAACTGATTCTCCTAAATCACCCTTTGTGATGCCTTTAATAAAAAACCAATATTGAATATGAATAGGGTCATTTAAGTGCAATTTATCTCTATATTTCTCAACCATTTCTTGAGTAGCTGTTGGCCCTAATGCCATCCTTGCAGGGTCACCAGGTATCATTCTGGCAATGATAAATATTAATATTGAAACACCAATTAATACAATTGCTGCACTATAAAATCTTCGTAATAAATAAAGTTTAATGTTCAATGTAAAATAAAATAAACCACCCTTAAAAAAGGGTGGTTTAAAGATAATATTAGTTAGGAACTTCCATTAATCTGAAAGAGAAGTTTTGCGCCATAGTTGAAAATCCATATGTCGCTGAATCTTCAAGTGTTGGTGCATTGATTTCATCTCTCATAGCATATACTGTTACTAAATCACTAATGAACAAGTCTGGTTGCATATCCACAATAGCTTGTTGAAAGCTTTCATAGATGGCTACTCTTTCTTGACCATCAATCGTTGTTCTCCCAGCATTAAGCATTGAATCAATATTATCATCTTGTACCCACTCAGTAGATTGCCAAGTACCAGCTGCTGCAGAATGATACATATTATATATTAATCCATCTGGATCAGGTGTCTGCGCCTGCACTGCAACAATACTTAAATTTGGTGTTGTTTCTGGTTTAGTAACTTGCTCAGTAAAAACAGCCCATGGTAAAGTTTCTACTGAAGCTTCATAACCAATAGCCATAGCACCTTGTTGCAGAATTAGAGCCCATGATTCTTCAAAAGGAACTTCTGCTATCCAATTAATAGTAATTTTGAGATCATCACCACTGTACTTACATTTAGATAAATAATCTTTAGCTTTATCTAAATTATATTCCACTAGTGGTACATCATCAGAATACCCAATCATTCCTTGAGGAATAGGTCCTCTAGCTTTTTGACCTGCAGCTATATCATCAGTAACTTGAAAAGTTCCAACAAGAGAGTCATAATCAAGTGCATAAGCAAGAGACTTTCGACAGTTAACATCATCTAATGGAGCTCTAGTAGTATTAATTTTAAAATACCATCCACCAGCACTTACTACTTTTGCCAGCTTATCACCAGAGTCTGCAATTGCTGCTTTAACATCTGTAGGTAGCCAGTTACTACTTATGTCATGCTCATCGTTAGAAATTAAAGTTCTTACAGTTGGAGCATCTAAGTTATATCTTAGTATAGCTTCATTAGGAGCTATTTCAGCAATACCTAAAAAATAGTTATTGTTTTTAGCCATTCTTGTTTCAACATTTGGATCATGGGCAGTAATTGAATATGCCCCTGTACCAGCTGAGTTTGCAAGAAGATATTCCTGACCCCAGTCTCCATCACTTTCATTTGCTTTTAATGTTTCTGAATCAACAATATAAAAACGAACTAATGAGGACATAAAAGGAGCGTAAGGTTCATTTAGTTCAAATTGAACTTTATGATTATCTATTTTTTTTATTCCCTTAACCCAACCATCAAAAAGATATGACCATCCAAGTTTTAATCCCATTAATCTCTCATAAGAGTAAACTACATCATCAGCAGTCATATCATTCCCACTAGAGAATTTAACATTTTCATTTAAATGAAAAGTAATTGTAGTACCATTATTGCTAACTTCCCAGTCCTTTGCTAGTTTACCAATTACTGGTCCACCACCCTGAGGTTCAGTAACAAGAGCGTCATATACATTCTCCATTATGATACCATCAGCAAAGTCGGTAGCTTTTGCAGGGTCCGCCTCCCCAATTGCAACTTCGTCTAGCCTTAGAGTTCCTCCAGCAAAAATGCTAAAACTAAATAATGAGGTAACTAAAAAAGCTAATATATTTATTTTAAATATTTTCATTTTG
>ENA-UZXA01001055-UZXA01001055.1-metagenome-genome-assembly--contig:-Day-1-1m-contig-1055_pt1 | contig 10901 bp, 10 predicted proteins | sample MGYA00260336_ERZ794896 | MGnify/ENA metagenome assembly ERZ794896
GCTCCTAAAATTATTAGTGCAAATCCTCCACTTTTTTTACTTTGATTATGATCTTTGTGAACCATGTTATAGATACTCTGAAAGTGTTTTGGCAACTTGTTTTCTTCCGATGTCTGATATGAATGGACCAATTTTTGGACCTCTGGATGTCCCTAAAATTATTTGATATAATATTTTAAAGAAATCTTTTGGTTGAACATCATTTGATTTTGCAATCTGGTATATTGTATTTTGAATATCATCTGGTTCTTCATCTGCTCCAAGAGCTTCAACTAGAATTTTTAATGCTTTTTTTGCAGAATCATCTAATTCAACCTCTGTTTTTTCTTGCTGATCAAATTCATCAGAATAATTTCCTGCAAGTTTAATGAGATTTTCAATTTCAATATTTTCTTCTTTAATTACTCCGTAATCTAGGAGTTTTTTCATTACTCTTTCCCCTCTGTTTTCTTTGAAGATTTTTGTTAATTCTATTAGTAGTCTGTAATTGACATGTGTGCTTGATTGTTTTGGTGGGGTTAAGAGATTTACATATTCATAAAGTCCCTTTGATTTTGTAATTTTTGCTTGATTGTCCATTTTGATTCTTCCAAAGTAAATGTCTTCAAGTTCATTATATTCACTCATTAGAGCTGGAATATCTTCAAATCCTAATTCACGTGCACCTGTAATTCTTTTGTATAATAATAATAGAATTGATTTTGGAGTTCCAAATTCTAGCCATTTTTGGGCAGTAATCACATTTCCTAATGATTTTGAAATCTTTTTCCCACCTTTATCTAAGAACATNNCATTCTAATATTTCATCTGCAACCCAATCATTTACTTTGACAGAATCCATGATATCTTTTCCATATGCCTCAAATCTAATGTCAAATGCTGTCCATCTTGCAGCAAATTCTACTTTCCATGCTAATTTACCTAGATCTTTTGTAATGTCTGCTTCTCCTTCATGACCACATCCTTTGATCATTTTTGAACCAATTTCTGTATCATGACATCTATACTTCACTTTTTTCTCATCTATGATGTATTCCGTAGATTCTGCAGTATAGAGGCGATTACAGTTTGCGCAAACTGGAAAATATGGGAGATACTTTTGATATTTTTCCTGTCCTACTAATTCTGATATTTTATCACCAATCTTAGTACTGTTTTGTAAAATTGTATGTATCTGATCTTTTAGTAACCCTTGTTTGTAAGTATCAATTGCTCGTCTAAATTCATATTTTATTCCAACCTTGTCTAATCCATCTAAAAGAATACTGCTCATATGCATACCATACGAATCATGACAACCATATGGATCTGGAATTAATGATACTGGTTTTGCTAAATGCTCTTCTAATGAATCTGGAAACCCTGCTGGGATTTTTCTTAATCCGTCTAGATCATCTGAATATGCAATTAATTCAGACTTGTATCCTAAATTCTCTAATGCTAATTTGACTCCGTAAGCTCTTACGGCATCTCCTAAACTTCCAATATGTGGAACTCCTGATGCGCCTAACCCACTTTCAACTTTAAGTACATCTAAATTTCTTCCAAGAGTTTTTTCACGTTCTAGTAATTCTGATGCTAACTTGTCTATCCAAGTCCCTTTACCAATAATTTCTTGTCCTGACATTTCTTTTCACTAGTTGAGTTTTTTGGACATGTATGGCCCATATAATGAATACCCTAATTTTTGATAATATTCTCTTGTACCTATTGCGCTAATTACTAAAATTTTCTTTGCATCAAATTCTTCCTTTGAAATTTTTTCAGCTTCTTTCATTAAATTTTTCCCTAGCCCTGAATGTTGTATTTTATCATCCCCTTTTTCTCCCAACTTTAATGATTTACCATACACGTGAATTTCTCTTACAATACAACTATCTTTTCCAACTTCATCTCTATGGGCTTTATCACTTGGTTTTCTTAATCTTAAAAATCCATAAATTGATTCATCCTTGTCTTCAAAAGATAAGAACACTTCTTTTCCTTCTGAAGAATCATAGTTTATCCTATTTAGATTGATGTCTTTTAATTCTGATTTTTTATTTGTAAGGCCTGCCTCTCTACATCTGATACATTTGCAAGTAAGTCCTTGTTTGGCTAGATTTTGATGTACAATTTGTCTTAGATTTCCTGATTTTGGTCCTGCAATAATCTCTTTTGGAGAAATTTCTCTTTGTACTCTCATGATTCTGACCCATTTTGGAATGTTTCTTTTTACTTCTGTTAGAACTTTGATCATATCTTCATCTGAATATGGTGTGTATTTCCCTTGTTTGTGTTCTTCATAGAGTGGTGTATTTTCAATTACTAAAGATGGATAAATTTTCAACATATCTGGACGTAATTGTGAATCTGCAAATAATTTTTTAAAATCTTGAATATCTTCTTCTGGTGTCATTGTTGGTAATCCTGGCATCATATGAGATACAATTTTGTATCCTGCATCTTTTGAAATTTGGAATGATTCTACTACGTCGTTGTAGTTATGTCCTCTGTTTACTATTTCATACACTCGTTCTTGTAATGATTGGACTCCTATTTCGATTCGTGTAATTCCTTGATTTAGCATTACATCTACATGTTCTTTTTTACAATAATCTGGTTTTGTTTCAATAGTAAATCCCACATTTCTTATTGCTGCATGTTCATTGTTTATTTTTGCTTCTTCCAGATTTTTTGAATCTGTTCCATTTAATGCATCATAACATGACTTGATAAAATTGGTTTGATAATCTATTGGCATAAATGGAAACGTACCGCCAACAATCACAATTTCCATTTTTGTGGGGTCATGTCCAAATGATATCAGTTTCTCAATTTTTGATGTGATTTGTAATTTAGGATCAAATTCGTTTTCAATTGCATTAAGTGATGATGGTTCTTTTCCTGTGTAACTATTTGGTGAATTGAATTCAATTCCTCCTGGACAATATGTACATCTTCCATGTGGGCATGCAAATGGTTTTGGCATTAATGCGACAACTGCTACTCCTGATGCTGTTTTTGTAGGTTTTCTTAGTAGTACTTTTTTTAACTTTTCAAAATCTGACTCTTTAACAGTTGATAGTATTTCATAATTCCGTGGAATTCTTTCGAGTGCATATTTTGTACATATTTTTATGATTTCTTCTTTAACCTGTTTTTTACTAGGCTCATTAATCATTAGGAGATTTTGGGTGATTTCCCCACATGCTTTAGCAAGTATGGGATCTAATTTATTCATGAATATTTAGACCTGTTTGGACATAAATTCGTTGAATAATTTTATTTTTCATGTATCTATACTTTATTGAAATCTTATTCTGATTTTTGCTCAGATTTTATTCCTGATGGTTGGTTGCCACTTTTTTGCTCTTTTCTATATTCCATTTTCAACCAAATTGGTGTGATGATTGTTGTTACTGCAACCATTATTACAATTGTAGAATATACTTCTGAAGTAAGAATTCCTGCAGTTACTCCTACTCCTGCTACTATTAGTCCAACTTCTCCTCTTGAAATCATTCCAATTCCTACTCTCATTCCTTGTTTCTTACTTTTCAAAAATAACATTGCAGGCAATCCACATCCAAATAATTTTGTAACAACTGCAATAACAATTACAATTCCACTTAACATTAGAATTTCTAAATTCACTGCTCTGAGGTCCACTTGTGCTCCGATGATTGCAAAAAACAACGGTGCAAAAATTAATCCTATTTTTCCAATATAGTTTTCTATTTTATCAAATACTTTGGTAGTTGATAATGCCATTCCTACAGCAAAAGCTCCTACAATTGGTGATAGTCCTATTGAGCCTGCAAGTGCTGCCGCACCAAAGAATGACGCTGTAGCAATTCCTTCTACACTGCCTTTTGCTTTCCATAATCTTGGTGTGATTATTTTTGGAATGACTACCACTGCCACAATAAGCATTATTGCAAAGAATCCTAATACTTGTAAAATTGTGATTGTAACTTCTGTGATGTCTATGTTGTCTACTCCTCCCTCTGAACCTGCAATTGATGCTACTACTGATAATACTGCAATTGCTAAAATATCATCTACTACTGCAGCACCTATGATCAATCTGGCTTCTGGAGTTTTGATTTTTCCAAATTCACTTAACACTTGAATTGAAATTGCAATACTTGTTGCAGTAAGTGCAGTTGCAATTAACATTGATTGTAATGCATCAAATCCAAACATTTGGAATACTGCTAATCCTGCAAAAAATGGAACTACTACTCCTAGTGTCCCTACTGTAAAAGATGCTTTTCCTCCTTTGAGGAATTCTTTTGGTGTCATTTCTAATCCTGCCATGAACAGAATTACAATTGCACCCATTTCTCCTAGTACTTTAATTTCATCATTTATCTGAAGTAATTGTTTTCCATCTATTACAAAAAATGCTCCTAGAGCAAATGGACCTACAATCATTCCTGCTAATAATTCCCCCAACACAATTGGAAGTTTCAGTCTAAGAAACAGCTCTGCCATTAATTTAGCTGCAAAAAGAAGTATTCCTACCCCGATAATTGTTTCAATAAAGTGAGCTTCACTCATTTTTCTATACTAAATCATAGAAATGTGTCATATAAGGTGATGTTAGGTTAAAAATTATTTTGTTATTACTAAATTAAGCAATTTTTTCTGAGTTTACTGTGACACCTTTTTTAGAAATAATTCTTCCTATTTCTTGACTTTTGATCTTATGTTTTTTGAATATTGATATGATTTTTGCTGCTTGTGTTTTTGGAGCAATCACACAAAATCCTACTCCCATATTGAAAGTTTTGTACATTTCTACAGGATTTACTCCTTGTTCTTGTACTAATCCCATTATTGGAGGAATTTTTGGTAATGATTCTATCTCATAACCTATGTTTTTGAGACGTAATAATTTGGTAAATGCTCCTCCTGTGATGTGTGCAAGACCGTTGATTTTACATTTTTGAACCATTTCAAGAACCGGATTTGTATAAATTTCAGTAGGCTTGAGTAATGTATCTCCTATTGTTCCTACTCCTTTGACTTTGTCTTTGATTGAATATTTTTTTAATAATGCTTTTCTTGCAAGTGAATACCCATTTGAATGGAATCCTGTACTATTTGCACCAATGATTACATCTCCTGTTTTTATTTTATTTCCTAACACAAGATCTTTTTTCTCTACTAATCCAACTACCATCCCTGCCAAATCAAATGCAAAACCTTTACCTTCAATCACATCTGGCATTATTGCAGTTTCTCCACCAACAATTGGCATTGATGATTTTTTTGCCCCAGTTACCAATCCTTTTACAATTTCTTTGAAAATGTTTACATCATTTTTGTTTGCAGCTATGTAATCTACAAATGATATTGGTGTTGCTCCAATACAAATGATATCATTTACGTTCATTGCAACACAATCAATTCCTATTGTGTTGTATTTTTTCATCATATTTGCAATTACTACTTTGGTTCCAACACCATCTGTGTGTGTTGCTAAAAGTTTTCCACCTGGGATTTCTACAATCCCTGCATAATGCCCAAAACCATGAGCTATCTTTGCTTTTTTCTGAAGTTTGTGAGTTGATGCAATTAATTTTCCTATTGCCATTTGACTTTGTTTAATTTTAGAAATGTCTACTCCTGCTTTTTTGTAGGTTAAGACCATGGTTTGATGCGCTAATATTGTGAATAAAAGAATTTGCTTATAATTTCGATCACATGTACATTCCAGATGTGACTTCTCTATGTTCCGTATATTTTTGAGACATTTCACTGAATTCTGAATTTATTCTCTCTTTGTCTTGAAGACTTTTTGTATCTATGTCCATTTCATAGAATCTATTTAATGCCTCTATCAGAGTTGCCGCAGCTATTGAATCCGGTGCAGTTTTGTCTGCTTTTGCTAATAGGGTTAATCCTTGAATTTCCCTTACTAGACACTCGTTTAATATGCCTCCTGGTATGCCTGTGATGAAACCTTGTGGAATCATACTGATGTCTTTATCTGCCATTGTTCTTACTAGATCATCTTCAGCTGCACAATATGCTCTATTGTCGTGCTCCTTTCCTGCAACTCCATCTAAAATTACAATTTCTCTTGAACCTTTTTGTTCTGCCCAATCTAGAATTGTATCTATTAGTGAATACAATCCTTCCATCTTTAATGTAATTTCACAAATTATTGTACAGATTGTTCCTTTCTTGTTTGCATAGAATCTAAATGGATGACGTAATCTACCTTTCATGAAAACTGTTGATGGTGGAAGATACTTTGATCTCATTACTCCAATTTCCTCCATTTCTAATTTTTCAATAATATGATTAATTGCTACAGGTCCTACTAATCCTGCACCAACAAACCCTGCAAAAATTATTGGGTTTTTGAGTTTTATTTTTTTAATTTCAAATACTTCAGCTTCAGGAAATCCGTTTTGCACTGTATACGTCGATGCATTCTATCTAATTACTTTTCTTATACGTGAAGGTTTTAACAATTTTTTTACATTTGTATGCCCTCTTACAAAAAAAGTGTAAGGTATATTTCTCTAATTATTTTTCTGCATAAAGAGACTTAGCATGGTATGCCCTTTGTCTGTTATTGAATAGATCATATTTGCTCCTGCAGCTTCTTTTTTGATAAAGTTGTAGTCTACACATAAGTGCAAATAATTTAGAAATGATCTTTTCATTCTAATTTTTGATTTTGAATACAGTTCTGAAAATGTCATAGAGTTTCCTCGAAGTTGATATAATAACTTCAACAGAGACAGTGTACTGTAATCTTTTGTTCGTGCTTTTACTGCATCCAGAACTTGTTCATCTCGCTTTATGATGAAATCATCAAATTGATCTGCCACTTCTAGTGGTACGTATGTTAATCTTGCTCGTATCATACTGTATAGTACGGTACATTACCTTATTAGTCTTTGACTTGAGTTTTATTGATCATTCTGAGTTGTTTTTTTACACTTGTTTTTGTGCCTATTTTCAATTTGATGGATAAAAGTCCTATTTTGCTTCTATTTATGAAAAATATGATGTGTGAAATTAACATGAATTGTTATAATTGTAAAATTATAGTATGTCCTCTACTTTAAACAACATCTTTCTGACCATTCATTGTGGAAGTAATACTAAGTGCAATTCTTACTGTAGTTGGATTACTTTTATTGTGTTTTGGTGGTAATTGGTTAGTTACTGGTGGAATTGCAATTGCAAAAAAATTTCGTATAAGCAATTTGGTAATTGGAATGACTATTGTAGCATATGGTACTTCTACTCCTGAACTTGCTGCAAGTGTTGCAGCAGCTGGAGAACACAGTGCAATCATTTTAGGAAATATTGTTGGAAGTAATATCGCAAACGTTGGAATGGTTATTGCAATTGCTGCAATCATTGTACCTCTTGTGGTAAAAAAATCTGTATTAAAAAAAGAAATCCCAATAATGCTTGGTGTTTCTGTTTTACTTATTTTGATTTCAATTGATGGAGAACTTTCTCAATATGACGGAATATTGTTACTTGGAGGATTAGGTGTATTTACAGTTTATACGTTAAAAGATGTAATGAAACAGAGATCTGGAAATAAAGATGAATCTAAAAAAAATACAAAAAATATTTCTCTAAAATCAATTGGTTTAATCGGATTAGGTGTTGTACTTTTGTATGTTGGTGCAATCTTAACTGTTGACAATGCTGTTATTTTAGCAAAAGAATTTGGTCTATCTGAAAAAATTATTGGGTTAACTGTAATTGCAATTGGCACATCTCTCCCAGAATTGATTACCTCTATAATTGCAATTAGAAAAGGTCATACTGATATTGGTATTGGAAATATTATTGGAAGCAATATTTACAATATTTTGATGATAATGGGTGTGGGTGCAACCATTGGTGGTGTTATGATTTCCTCTGATGTTTATATCGACTATGCCATAATGATAATTTTCAGCCTTTCATTACTAATTGCACTCAAAACTGGAATAATTAATCGATTAATGGGTATTTGTTTGAGTATTGGATATGTTATCTATTTGGCAGTGACATTTTTCAAGTAATTTATGCCTAATTTGGTATTCAAATTGAATTTACTTTGATATTTTTGACTTTAATTGATGGGGTGATTGATGGAAGTGATGCCCACTGAATTACATTTCTTTGATTGTTTCCAATCTCTGAGATATTTTTTAACATGGTTGGAAGATTATGAATAATTCTTACTGATTTTCCTGGTCCTATTACTTTTCCATCTTTGATAATTTGTATTCCGCTTCTTGCAGTACATGAAAAATCCCCTTTGATTGGATTCACTGCATATGTGTACCATAGTCTTCCTATTAGTAACCCTTGTTTTGTATTCTTGATCATATCTTCTTGTGAGATACGTCCTTGACTTATTTTCAAATTATGTGGGGATGATATGGGAATTGGCTCTGAACTTCTCCCCATTGGTGATCCTGATCTTGATGCATTACCTGTTGATTCTCCATTTTTTTTATAACCATCAAATAAATCTGAATAAGTATTTTTAAAGATCCCTTTCTCTATAATATTATTTTTTTTAGTTTCTATCCCCTCATCATCTATTGGTTTTGTACCAATTCCTTCTGGGATATGTGGGTCGTCTATCAGATTAAATTGCTCTGTAGATATTTTTTCATTGAATTTATTTGAAAAGCAACTTTTCTTTTCTGAAAATGTTTTAAAATTAAAATTATTTGCTACCACAAATGCTAATAATTCTCCTACTGAATATGGTTCAAATATTATGGAATAATTGCCCGAATCAATTTTTTGTGGATTTATTGATTTGATGCACATGGTTTTTGCATCATTACCTATTTGTTCTGAAGAAAAATTTGATAAAGTTCTACCACTTGCATGACCTATTCCTGATACTGGTATGTTTCCATATTCTGATTCTGCATTAATGATCCCTGAGATGTATGTGGCCTTTTCCTCAAAATCGGATCCATTGGAATTTACTAATTTAAAAACTTCTGAAACTATATTCAATGATCCGGTAATCGTATTAACTTTCTCATTATTCGATGAATTAATCATATTTTGTGCTATATCCATTGAATTTGATCCGGATATGTTGTATAATTTTTCATCAAATACTCCTTCCAATTTTTTAGCAGTAACTTTGTGTGGTAGTCCTTTCCAAAATTTTCTTGATTTTAAATTTTTTATTGTTGTAAAACAATCATCGATGGATTTTTCAATATTTTTTTTATCTGTTGTTTGAATTGATGCAATTTTTTTATCTTTTACTAATCTTATACCATAATTTTCATCAAAGTTTTGTTTAATTTCTACAATTTCTGAATCAGTTATTCGTACAGTTATAATTTTTTTTTTAACTTCCACTACTTCACATTCGTCAATCTTTAATTTTTTTGAGTGCCTAAATGCATTTTCTATGATTGACAATTATTTTCTTCTTGGATTTTGGTAATTGAATTTATTAATTTTGATCAACTCCATATATGATCCAAATTGAGAATCATTTGAAATTTCATCTAGTTTGTCTACTACTTCATTTTCATCTTCAAACTTTTTTAGAATGTTATATCGTGTATCTCTTTCTGCTGGAATCCTTTTAATTTCTTTTACCATTCTTCTAATTTCTTTTGGTCTAATCAATTGACCATATCCTGAACCTGCAGAAGTTGAAATACTTTCATTGATTAAAGTACCTCCAAAATCATTTGCCCCCCACATTAGTAATAATTGAGACATTTTTTGTCCTTCTTTTACCCATGACATTTGTAAATTATCTATGGAATTATTTAGCATAATTCTTGAAATTGCATGTGTAAGTAAAACATCTTTTCCACTTCCCCCTTGTCTAATTCCTTCATGTAATTGATGTTTGTACATTGGAGCTTCTGAATGTACAAAATCAAGTGGAACAAATTCTGAAAATCCGCCTGTTTCTTTTTGTATTTCTCTTAATTTTACAATATGTTTTACTCTGTCTTCAAGAGTTTCCACATGCCCAAACATCATAGTTGATGTTGTGGTAATGCCCATTTTATGAGCCGTTTTGATAACTTTTTCCCAATTTTTTACGCTAATTCTTCCTGGGGATATTTTATCTCTTAATTCTTGATCAAGAATTTCTGCTGATGTTCCTGGAAGTGTATCTACGCCTGCTTCTTTCATTCTCTTTAGAAATTCCTCAATTGTTGTCTCTGACCTTGTTGCACCATAAAGAATCTCTTCAGGTGAAAATCCATGAATGTGAATATCTGGTATTTCTTTTTTGATTTCTTTGCAAATATTTTCATACAAATCTCCTTCCATATCTGGTGGTAATCCTGCTTGGATACAGACTTCCGTTGCACCTACTTGGTGTGCTTCTTTTGCTCTTCTCACGATTTCATCTGTAGGTAGGAAATACCCTTCCTCTTCTCTAAAATCTCTACTAAATGCACAAAATCCACATTGTTTAATACAGACATTTGTAAAATTGATATTTCTGTTTACTACATATGACACAATATCTCCGACTCGTCTTCTTCTAATTTCATCTGCAACAAGTCCCACTAGATGAAAATCTATCCCATCAACATTATACAATTCAATTCCTTCTTTTACTGAAATTTCTTTATCTGATAATGCATTGTTTAGAATTTCTGAAATTATAGGATCTGAATTTTTAAAAAGTGCATCCAAATTAATTGTCATCTCCAATATTGCTCCTTTACTAATCCTTCCTTATTTTCTATCTCTGCCATCTTGTCTCTTAACTCTTTACTAATGAACGAAAAAAATTCTGGATATATTGGGAATCTACACTTTAATTCAAATCCTGCATTTTTTGAATTTTCTTCAACTTTGTTAATTTCCGGCCATGAGAATTCTGGATTTACAAAATCTGGTGTTAATGGTGAAATTCCTCCCCAATCATTAATTCC
>ENA-UZXA01019378-UZXA01019378.1-metagenome-genome-assembly--contig:-Day-1-1m-contig-19378_pt1 | contig 10835 bp, 12 predicted proteins | sample MGYA00260336_ERZ794896 | MGnify/ENA metagenome assembly ERZ794896
CCAACCATTGTGAATATAAAGTCATCTCTTTCGAGCGAAAGCTCCTTGATAACGCGAAGTAATCCACTTATGTTTTTAGACTTATCCTCAAAACAACTTACATGCAAGAAGTTAACTTTATTATTCTCTTTTTTCTTTGGATTATATTTTACAAAAACATTGTCAACAACATTTGGCAGTATCAAATAGTTGAGGTTCTTTAATCCATGCATTTGCATTGAATCAGCAAGATTTTTTGTAACAGCAGTAACTGCAGATGCATATCGTACAACCACTCTGGTAATAAATTTTCTAAAAACACCCTTAAAGCCAGATGTAACATCAAGGTATCTAGACCAATGCTCAGTTACAATGTAAGGAATTCCTTTAGTTAGTTTATAATACAGCCCTATTAACCCTAACCTTGTCAATATATGTATGTGAAGTAAGTCAATACCTTCTAATTCCGACTTAATTACCCCAATACCAATACGATTTGCTTTGTAGAATCTATAAATATTTATGAGCCTGCCAAGAGGCCCGAGAAATCTATTTGCTCCTTTATAATAAACTTTAGCTGTAGGAACTCCATTTATCATGCTTATTTCTGTGATAAAAGAGGATACAGAATCCCATTTTTTTTCAACTAAATGAGTATATACTACACCACATTCACAATAAATATTAGCCGCTTCAATATGCCGCTGAATAAAAAGTCCTGGCATTGGGTCAAACTTATTTGGATACCATCTTGCCAGATGTAATACTTTTAATTTCTTTCTATCAATCATTATTAATTAGATAATTATCAATTATTTTAATTGTATTCTGCAATCGACTACCCTGTGACCCTGAGACAATTTTAAATTGTAAATTATTTCTTACTAGTTCTTTAACAAATAGATCAAAGATATATTGCCTATTGTGCTTATTTTTACGCAACGGGTCTTCTTTCCACGGCATATCAATATTACAAAGTAAGTATAAGTCAAATATATTATTTCTAACTAGGTTTTCTATCGTATCTGTAGTTTTTTCAAAAACTACCTCCGACCATATCTTAAGGGTGATGAAATCAGTATCAAAAAATAGCAATGGCTTATTTTCTTTTAATTGTTTTTTAACAATATCGAACTGACCTAGTGCAATTTTATCAATATCCGAGATAGAATATTCATACTTCTTATTTTGGAAATATATTCGAGCATATTCCTCACAAAATGTTGTACGGTAATGATTTGCCAATTTAACACATAGCCAAGTTTTACCAGTTGACTCGGGCCCTAATACAGCTATCTTTTTAGTTATCACTACTCGTATTATTAATTTGTTTACGCCATTCTATATACCCCAATATGGCAAGCAAAAGGAATATTAAGTATTGAACACCTGTAAAGCCATATCCTTTCACAAAATATAATGGAATTGATACAATATTTCCAATAATCCAAAGAGTCCAGTTTTCCAATTTTTTATTAGCCATAAGCCACATGGCTGAGAAGAAAATTCCAGTTGTAAATGTATCCAGAAATGGAGTTACTTTTCTAATGTCATTAATATCACCTGAAATTAAATTACCATATGAATAGATAATACTTTCTGAGAATGACAGTTCATTGGGCATAATATCGTAAAACCTATAAACTATAATTACAAATATAGATGTGAATACAAATATCCCAAAAGCTTTAACTTTATCTAATAGATTAGTTCGTGTAATTGGAATATGTTTATCGTTAAGGTCAATAACTTTACTCCACATATACCATCCATAAATACTCATTAAGGTATAATAGATATTGATAATAAGGTCACCATAAAGAGACCACTGAGCAAGCATGTAAACATATATAGCCGTCGAAATAATCCCAGTTGGAAATACTAAAATATTTTCCTTTTTGGCAAAAAATACACTTACTACTCCAAATAATGCAGCTATAAGCTCTAAGACAATATTAAGAACAGATGCTGTTCTATATGGCTCTAGAAAGAAATCGAGCAATTCAATCATTAACTACTTTTAAGAATCTGTAGATCAGAATTAATTATTTTCAAGATAAACACTGAATGTGGTACTTCAAATGACTTTTCAATTTCATTTTTTTATTATTTCCATAACCATTCGATATTTGTCAAAAACTTGTATCCTTATTCCTTTACTTCAACAACAATGCTGTCATAATTATTCAAGCAATCAATAAGATTTTTGATTGGAGAAATAAACTCCTCCTTCAAGGAATAATAACTAATGTCGATGAATATATTCACTATATTTGATAAAAGTTTTAATATAAGCTCAAAGGTACATTATTTTGATATTAACTTATTAACAAAAAAATAACTCACAAAAATATGACTAAGCAATTTCTTATAACAACTGGATTAATGGGTGCTTTTAGTGTAATAATGGGAGCCGTTGGCGCTCATATTTTGGAAGGTAATATTTCTGCAATGCACATGGGTATGTTTAACACTGCAAATCAATTTGTAATGTTTCATGCACTCGCTCTATTAGCTCTCACTTTCATGAATAGGTATGTAAATAGATCATATACCAAAACAATCTATTATCTTTTTGTGGTTGGTATTATTTTATTTTCAGGATCATTATATATTAGCTCATTAAAGGAACTAACGAATTTTGGACCTGGCATTTTGAGTAAATTGGCACCAGCTGGCGGATTATTACTAATATCTGGTTGGATAGCAATTATTCTTTCAGGACTAAATTATAAGCATAAAAAACGCCATAGCTAATACTTTTAGCGCATATCTATAACCTCCACATCTGGATATTTTGAGTAGTCAAAAGTGAAGGTATCTTCAGGTAAGTCAAGGTTTGGCATTAAGTCTACAATATGATAGGTAAACACATTACCATTGGCATCATAAACTGAGAAATTTTCGAGGCTAAGCTTATTAGCATTTACGATAACACTCATTTTTTCAAAATTATTCCTATCATTTGGCTTAAGCTCTATTTCTTTCAGATTCGAATTCTTATACTTCTTATCGTTGTTAAATTTAGCCTTGTAACTCTCATTATATTTTGTAAGTATATCAGTTGGGGAAATACTTTCTTCACTATCAGCCATATTACTTACCATAACCTCTTCTGAATCCACAAGGTATGTCCATATAGTTGATCCATCGGAAATTATTATTTGACCTTCCATCTCAATTCTATAGTTATCACCATTAACGTAGATTACACCGGCCTTTTTTTCATCGATACCCATTTCTATGTTAACCATTGTATAAGATAAATTAGCCTTAAAGTTTTTGTACGATGATGTGCGATCTATAACATCTTCTAGCAACTTTGAAGCCTGCTTATCACTCTGAGCATAGGCCCCAAGAGAAATAATTAATATTAGTATTGTGAGCAAATTTTTCATTGTATGTGTTTTCTTTTTTTACAAATTAAACTTGATGTTGTTATAAATAATTTATGTCAAATTCTAGTAGTTATTATTCACTGATACCATTCTTAGAATCAAGATCCTTTAAGAATTGTTCCAAGGCCATCTCACTGGCAACTCTAACTTCCCTTGCCTTGCTTCCCTCAAAAGGACCAACAATCCCAGCAGATTCAAGCTGGTCAATAATTCTACCGGCTCTATTATAGCCTAATTTTAATTTTCTTTGTAGAAGTGAAGTTGATCCTTGCTGTGTTTGCACTATTATTAATGCTGCATCTTCAAATAACTCATCTCGTTCCTTTGGATCATATTCTGTTTTTTGTTCAGCTTCTTCGTCTTTGAACTCGGGCAAATGTAATGCATCTGGATAAGCACGTTGAGATCCAATATAGTTTGTTAGTTTATCAACTTCCGGTGTATCAATAAAAGCGCACTGAAGCCTTATTACATCATTACCAGTTGAAAACAACATATCGCCGCGTCCTACCAACTGATCAGCACCACTTGTATCCAATATGGTTCTGGAGTCTATTTTTGTTATAACTCTAAATGCAATCCGAGCAGGGAAATTTGCCTTTATAGTACCAGTAATAATATTAACCGATGGCCTTTGGGTTGCTATAATAAGATGAATACCAATGGCACGTGCTAATTGCGCTAATCTTGTAACTGGAGCTTCAACCTCCTTACCTGCTGTCATAATTAAATCCGCAAACTCATCTATAACAAGCACAAGATAAGGCAGATATCGATGTCCGTGGAGTGGGTTTAGTTTCCTTGCAATAAATTTGGTGTTATACTCCTTTATATTTCTTACCTGCGCATCCTTTAACAATTCGTATCTATTGTCCATCTCAATACTCAAACTATTAAGAGTGCGAACTACCTTGCGTGTATCAGTAATAATTGCTTCTTCTGAATCAGGCAATTTTGCAAGATAATGACGTTCAATCCTTGAATATAAGTTTAGTTCAACTTTTTTGGGATCAACAAGAATAAACTTTAGTTCAGACGGATGCTTTTTAAACAATAGGGATGCAATGATAGCATTTAGTCCAACAGACTTACCCTGCCCAGTTGCTCCTGCCATAAGAAGGTGAGGCATCTTTGCAAGATCAGCTACAAAACTTTCATTACTAATCGTTTTACCTATTCCAAAAGGTAAATCAAACTTGCTATTTCTAAATTTATCTGATGCAAGTATGGATTTTATACTTACTATATTAGGGTTTTGATTTGGAACCTCAATTCCCACTGTTCCCTTTCCTGGAATGGGTGCAATTATTCTTATTCCAATGGCCGAGAGACTGAGAGCTATATCATCTTCAAGGTTTTTTATTTTAGCTATACGTATACCTGGCGCTGGAACTACCTCATATAATGTAACCGTAGGGCCAATGGTAGCTTTTATCTTTGTGATGGATATCTGGTATTGATTAAGGGTTTCAACAATTCTATTTTTGTTAATCTCAAGCTCTTCTTTTGTTACCAGTATATTATTTTGATCATAGTCTTCCAAAATATCCAATGGTGGCAGTTTATAATCTGCCAAATCCAATGTTGGATCAAATTCCGTATCAATGCCTAAATGCTGTCCTGAATCAGGCATCTTATCGCTTGTTTTCTCAACCTTTATAGGCTCTACCGTTAGTTCCAGATCATCTTCTTCAATTTCTTCCTCCACAGCTTCCTCTTTTGCTAGAATTTCATCCAAAGCAGATTCCTGTATTGCTGTTTCCTCTTCTACCTTATATGGCTTATCTGTTTTGTTATCAATTGTATCAGAAGGTAATTCGGGTTCATCGTCGACTGCAAATTCAACCGTATTATAAATTTCTTCCTTGGGCACTATTGAATTTATTACTTCGTTTTCACCTTCACTACTATTCTGAATTTTTGTCCCTTTTCTGGAAAACTGAAATTTAAAGTCAATCATTGAAAAAATAACAGGTATTAGTATAATCAAAAGTATTAGCCCTGCTTTTCCTAAATATGCAATTGCCCATAAATTCAATTGAAATCCTGCAAGGCCTCCAAGTATATTTTCAGGATGCAGTGGAAATATCAATGAAAAAGTTGTGGGCATCCATATAAATGATAGAATTAATAGCTCAAACCATCGCCATAAACTAAACATCTTAATTTTTAGAAGTAAATTCAATCCAAGTGCAAGCAAAATAACTGGCACGAAAATACCTCCAATGCCTATCCCTTTAAGAACGATAAAGTTTGCTAGGTAAGACCCCAACCAACCAGTCCAGTTCATAACGGTCTCAACATGGTCCCTGTAGTCAGCAACTCCTGAAACAACTTTCTCAGAGTCTATATCAACTGCAAACCAGTTGATTACAAATGTAGTGATGGCTATAAACAAATAAATACCAATAACAAGAAAAGCAAATCCAATACTTCTTAGAAATCTCGGATCTGACAAAAAACTTGACTTATTAGCCGAGGATGTTTTTATCTTTTTCGATTTTCTTTTAATGGCTTTACCAGACTTCACTTTGTCCTCATCCTTCTTTTTTATTGCTTTTAGCTTATTAGATTTTTGAGTCATTAAGGGAAAATTAAATTCACACAAATGTAACAATTTAGCTGATATCTATTATGTAAACCCCCGATATACTATGTTATTAGAAATTTTAAATCTTAGATTGCATTTTTTGCGCTATACAACAACTATGAAATTTATTTTAAATTCTTTACCTCTTATTATATCATGAAAAAAACCATTGCACTATGGGCAAGTATCAGTCATATGAAAAATTTCGAGTTTATGACTACAATCGATACATTTGGTCCTAGTCTGAACTTTATTGACAATAACCACAGTTTTATCCAGAATTGCATTTATTATTGTCATTCATATGGCAGTATCGAGAGTATAGAATTCAATACCTGAGATTGATCCAATGTCAAGTATTATGAAGGGAAAAATATTAGCATCTAATTTCTTGGTCTCAAACTCAACTGCATAAATATTACTAATAGCATTGGAGAACTCGTGCATAAATATTTAATTTGTCCTACCAGGGTAGACCTTAAGTCCTTCTTCAAGAATTTTAATTGACTTATTGAGATCTGGAACATTTAGAACATAGCTAATCCTAACCTCATCCTTACCTTTTCCTGGACTGGAATAAAAGCCAGAGGCAGGTGCTAACATAATAGTTTGATTCTTGTAGTTAAAGTCTTCAAGTAACCACTTGCAAAATTTATCGGAGTCATCTATGGGTAGTTTTGCTACCACATAAAATGCTCCTTCTGGATTTGGACAAAAGGCATCTTTGATCTTATTAATACCTTCAACAACAGTATTTCTTCTGGAAATATACTCATTCATAACTCTAGAAAAATACTCATCTGGAGTATCTAATGCGGCCTCAGCGGCAACCTGACCTAAAGTTGGCGGACTTAATCTAGCTTGAGCAAACTTTAAAGCAGAAGCAACCACGTCCTTGTTTTTTGAAATAAGCCATCCTATTCTTACACCACAAGCACTGTAGCGCTTAGATACTGAATCAATTAGTATCACATTATTCTCGATACCCGATAAATTCATACATGAAAAATGCTTCTTACCATCATATGTAAATTCCCTATAGACCTCATCAGATATTAAATATAGATCATACTTTTTTACTATGTCTTTAAGTATGTCTAGCTCTTCCTTTGAATATAAATATCCAGTGGGGTTATTTGGATTACAAATTAATATAGCCTTGGTACGAGGTGTTATGTTATTTACAAAATCTTCAATGGGTGGAAGAGCAAAGCCTGTATCTATTGAAGATAATATAGGAACAATATTAATGCCAGCATTTTTCGCAAAGCCATTATAATTTGCATAAAAGGGTTCAGGTATAATAACTTCATCACCTGGATCCATTATTGATTGAAAGGCAAATAATAAAGCTTCAGATGCTCCGGCACCAACTATTATTTCATCTGCGGTTACATTGATATTAACAGTTCTGTAGTACCCTGTGAGTTTTTCTCTAAAAGATGCCATCCCTGCTGAATGACTATATTGGATTACTTTATCTCCAAAATTATGAATAGCGTTTAACGCAACTTGTGGTGTCTCAATATCAGGCTGGCCAATGTTAAGATGATGCACATTTATACCTCTCTTCTTTGCACCTTCTGCAAATGGAACAAGCTTTCTGATAGGTGATTCGGGCATCGATCTACCCTTATTGGAAATATTTGGCATGACAATGTAATTAATTGGTTAAATAAAAAACAGGTCATATACCAATGTTTAGTGATTATGACCTGTAAGTTACAAGATTATTATCCGCTTAATTATTTATTGGAGTAGCACCCGCCGAATTGTTTTTTGTTGGTAATTCTTCATCAGGCTTTTTTTCAACCTTTCCCTTTATTCGCAATAAAATTGTTGGTTTACTTTTACAATTTGAGTAAACTGTAACAGTTTTATTAAAAGGACCTGCCTTACGTGTACTGTAGGTAACTTTAATTTCACTTGATTCACCTGGTAATATAGGTTCTTTTGGCCATTGTGGAACCGTACAGCCACATGAAGAACGTGGTTTGGATAAAATCAATGGTTCATTACCTGTATTGGTAAACTCAAAATTGTATGTACCATCACCATTAATCTCAATGGTTCCATAGTCATGTGTAGTTTTTTTAAATGATATCTCAGGGCCATTCGCTTTCTTTTGTGTTTGGGCATTAGCAGCAAACGCAGAAATCAAAATTGCAACTATTATTACAAGGTTTTTCATCTTTTAGTAATTTTATATATAACTAGCAAAAATAGAAAAAATTATGTATAAATTTACTAATCTTTAAGCATTCTCAAGACCACTAGTCGTACAACTATAATTCTATAAATATTGTATTAATAATTTTGTTTTAGATCATGTATCATTCAAACCGAAATTGTTAAAGATATTTACCACACTGTTTGCAGTATTTAGCATGCTCATCATGCTCAATGCAGTTGCATCCTATGCACGTCTTATTAGATTTTCTATTTAACTCTCCTTTTATTATTTCTCCACCAATTATACTTGTTGGAACAGCAATTATTGCAAAACCAACAATCATTAGCATTGATGCTATGGTTTGGCCTAGAACAGTTTGTGGCGCAATGTCCCCATAACCAACAGTAGTTATCGTAACAATAGCCCAATAAATAGATTTGGGAATACTTGTAAACCCCATTTCTGGTCCTTCTACCAAATACATGAGCGATCCAGTTATTACTACTATAATAATTATGGCTTCTAAAAATACTATAATAGTTCTACGGCTACTTTTAATTGCTTCTGCCAATATATTTGATGCTCTAACATAGCGAACGAGTTTAAGTATTCTAAATATTCTCATCAACCTTAGCATCCTTATAACTATTAAAAAATGAGTGCCTGTTATCATCAAACTTATGTATGTCGGCAATATGGAGAGTAAATCAATAATGCCATAGAAACTAAAAATGTAGCGCGTTGGTTTTAACGATGAATAAATTCTTAGGGCATACTCAATGGTGAATATTATTGTAATAACCCACTCCAGATAAAGAAAAAGATTACCATATTTATTGTGAACACTCTCAACGCTGTCTATTATAACAATTACCACTGAGAATGATATTACAATCAATAATACTATGTCAAATAGTTTACCCAATGGTGTATTCGATTCGAATATTATTGAGTGCAATGAACTTTTTATTGTTTTCTTTTCCATTTTAAAATTGATTAATCATCTAAATTATAAAAATTATGAAATGCCTTCGAAAACGCCCATTCCAAATAACGCAAAGTCATACTTTACTGGATCGTTGGAGTCAAGTTCTCGTAGTTGCAATGTGAGTTCATAAACAGATTTCCAGTCGTTTTGCTTTCTATGTAACATACCCAATTTCCTTGCAACATTACCCGAATGAACATCCAAGGGACACATCAAAGCAGACATTGGAATATTTTTCCATATTCCAAAATCTACACCACATTTGTCATCTCTTATCATCCATCGAAGAAACATATTTATTCTTTTGGCAGCAGAACCAGAATTTGGATTTGCAATATGTTTTTCAGAACGTTTTAGGTGAGCTACTTCCATTAATGAACTACGCATTCCAGATATTGCACCTTTTATATTTCCATAATGTTTGAAATTATCCGTCACTATTGTTTCAAGCCCTCCTTTATTTCTATAAACATCCATCAATGCTGTAATAATGAACAAACAATCATCGGAATTGAATGTCCGATAAACAAACTTTTCAAATCGTTTCATGTCAGTATCAGAGGCATTCATAATAAAATCATAAGGCGCATCATCCATACGTTCCATCCAAATATTTGCTTTTGATATTATTGCAGTTCTCCTACCCCATGCTATTACCGCTGTTAAAAAACCACTTATTTCTATGTCTTCCTTCAGAGTGTATTGATGAGGAATACTAATTGGGTCACTTTCAATGAAGCTAGGTTTATTATATAAATCAACCTTACTGTCTAATAATTCTAGTATGCTTTCCACAAAATATTATTTGCGACAAATTTAAATAAGTATTAATTTTGGCAATACAATTTTTTTATTAAAATGAAAAATACGATGAGAAATCCTCTGATTATAATGATTATTACTTTTTTTCCAATTATTTTTTTGTCATTTACCCATAAAAACAAAACTATTCAAACATCCAAGGCAGCTGATGTCAACTATATTATACCCAATGATATTCAAGAGATAATAAATAATTCATGCTATGGGTGTCACAATAACGATAGTAAATCAATAAAGAGTAAAATGAAACTTAATTTCGATAAATTGTCAACCATGAAAATTGGCAAGCGTGTTGGAAAATTAAATAAAATTCATGATGTGATTGAAGAAAATGAGATGCCTCCCAAAAAATTTCTCAAGAAGTACCCTGAAAAGTCTCTAAGTGATGAAGATGGTGAAAAATTAGCCTCCTGGGCAATTAACATGGCATCACAATATATCAATGAATAACTATCAAGTATGATTAAGAATCTATCTATATTATTGTTTATATGTCTCATTATACTTCAATTTTTCGGGCCATCATTGCCTGAGGTGAGCAACATAAACCCCAACGATTTAATAGATAATAATCCGGAGATACCTGAGGATATCAAAACCACTTTACAAGTATCCTGTTACGATTGCCACTCCAACGAAACCAAATATCCATGGTATTCTAGCATTGCCCCAGTTTCATTTTTAGTCGTAAGGGATATAAACCATGCCAGAGATGAGTTAAATTTTTCTAACTGGGAGGATATGAGCAAGCTGGATAAAGCGAGTGCCCTTGATGATATTTCAGATGTAATAATTGATAATGAAATGCCCATGGCCATTTATACAGCAATGCATAGAGGAACTTCTTTAAGTAATAATCAGAAGGAATCATTAGTATTATGGGCC
>ENA-UZXA01001478-UZXA01001478.1-metagenome-genome-assembly--contig:-Day-1-1m-contig-1478_pt1 | contig 10761 bp, 9 predicted proteins | sample MGYA00260336_ERZ794896 | MGnify/ENA metagenome assembly ERZ794896
TATTTTTTAACTGGTTAAAAAATGATCAATTTAAGGGATACCTGCATTTTTTAAGGATTTATGAGACAAAATAACCGTTAATCCACAAAGTTATCCACAGAATCTGTGAGTAACTTTTAAGCCATTTTGAGATCTATGTCGCTAAATTATGTTGCTTCATTGACGAGAACAAGTGTCTGAGATCAACAGATCCTTGCCTATGAGCTTTTTTAGTTCTGCGATATCTCTACAAGTTACCTCACTATTGCCCGTTATGTCCACTAAGCGTAAATTTTCTAAGAAAAGTAAAGGCGCGATCCCAACCAGATTGTTATGGTCGAGTTTGATTTGCGTTAGCTGAGTGAACTGCTGAATTCCAGCCAAGTTAGTAATTCCAGCATAGCTACAGGAAAGCATTTCTAAATCGCCTACCCCCGTGACTAAATTCGATCTAATAGTTTCTGAGACACAGCCTCTCAGATTTTCGTCAAGGATCTCAAGTGGCTGATAGAGGGGTTTAGGTTCACTGATCGTCACATTATTGAAAGTGACGACATAATTGGCACAGGCCGTCAGCATTAAAAACAATGGGAAAACAAAGCGAAATCGTTGCATCTTATAGTGCCTAGAGCCAGCGGTTATATGGTTTAATGGTACCATGATAAGTATTCAAATTTCCTCTGATAGCCCTCATTATTTAAAGCAAGCCGAGAAGCTATCTTCAGTTCTTGGTTACCCTCTAGTTACAGATATAGGATCCCCTGATGATTACCAGAATGATCCCTCATATGTGCTCTTAGTCGGCGAAGATGGGCTAAGTCTATTTCCCAGTAATCGGCGACTACACGGCCCGATACGAGTCGATTTTATGTTCGGCTCTAACAATCATCGGCGTAGGTTTGGTGGTGGAAATGGCCAAGCTATAGCTAAAGCGGTGGGTGTGTCAGGACGTTTCTTGCCCAGAGTTCTGGACCTTACTGCGGGATTAGGTGGTGATGGTTTTGTCCTTGCCTCTCTTGGTTGTAAAGTAAGCCTTGTAGAGCGTCATCCTCTAATTTGCAGTTTACTTCGTGATGGTATGAATAGGGCTCGAGAAGAAGGGGAGTCAGACCCTGCGATAAGAGACTTAATGAATCGTTTAGATCTCATCGAGTGCGACAGTCTGGAAATTCTCTCAGATATAACTATTGACCAAAGACCTGATGTTATTTATTTAGACCCGATGTTTCCCCATCGTAAAAAGTCGGCAAAGGTTAAAAAGGAGATGCAAGCATTCCAGCATATTGTGGGTTCGGATATAGATTCTGACGGTCTTTTAGAAAGAGCGCTTGAAATAGCGAGGTATCGAGTCGTCATTAAGAGGCCTTCTGTGGCCAAATTTTTAGGCGATAAAAAACCTACCTACTCTTTAGAAGGTAAGAGTACTAGGTTTGATGTTTTTGCCTTATCTAAAATCCCCAGCTAGCCTGGTCTGCGCATCACTAGATAATTACCTATAACGGCCAGGGTAAAGCCTATAGCCGCAGGAGCGGTCCACTGGTAATCTTCAAATACTGTGGACAATAAAATCGCCACAAAGGGAATCATAAGGGCTCCGTAACTGGCCTTTTCTGGTCCGATAAGCACCATTAACTTCAAATATGCACCAAAGGCTAGAATGGTCCCGAATACGGATAGGTAGATAAGTGAGGCGGTGTACTCTAATCTGTAGTCATAGCTAAATTCGATATCTAAGACTTTGGCTATTATCCCTAGTGCTAGAGTCCCGTAGAAGGTAGACCAAGCATTGATCTTCCATACCGAGTGCCCAAGAAGCCCGCTGCGAGTGGCTGCTATGTTGCCTAGGGAAGCTAAAACTACCGCTGTTAATGCGAGTGCAAAACCGGTTAGTGCGGTTGACTCTGAGCTTGCATTGGAAAGTTCAGGATAAAAAAGAAAATACAATCCTGAGATCCCTACTAATCCGCCAATCACGGTGTTTTTTTCGATCGGACGCTTTAAAAAGATCCTACTATTAATCAGATTGAAGAAGACTATTAGAGAAAAGATAACAGCAATAATCCCACTTGTAATATACATTTCAGACATATAAATGAACCAAAAATTGAGTCCAAAACTGAGAATTCCTTGAATAGCATAAAACAGATGATCACGCCTCGTCGCATGTAGCGAAATAGTACGAACTTTACACAGAATGAACAGTAGGACCGAAGCCAACCCCATTCTGTAAATAACAGAGATTATTGGTTCTACCTCGCCCAGCTGAAAAGTGATAGCGAACCAGGTAGACCCCCAGATAGTCACTGTAGAAAAGTACAAAAATAGCTGATTATATTTCATTAAAAGACCGTTTAAAAAATGGTACGTTAAGCTCTACAAAAGCAATTTCGAAACGACCTGTTGATAAATCAATGCTAAATCATCTAAATCTGTAACAGAGATATTTTCATCCACACGATGAATAGTTTTATTAATGGGACCCAACTCAACCACTTCAGAACCTGCGGGGGCTATAAATCTGCCGTCGGAGGTTCCTCCTGCAGTTGATAGTTGAGAATTTAGTCCAGTTACTGCCTCTATACTTTCAACAGTTGTCGCTACTAGCAACCCTTCAGGGGTTAAGAAGGGTTGACCGCTTAAGTTCCAATCTAAAGAGTAGTCGAGGTTATGCCTATTTAGGATATCGATCACTCGTTCCTGAAGTTCTTTATCAGTGACTTCTGTTGAAAATCGAAAATTGAATAACACCTCGATTTGCCCAGGTATTACATTAGTTGCCCCAGTCCCACTATTTATATTTGATATCTGGAATGATGTCGCTGGGAAAAAACTATTGCCAGTATCCCAAATTTCTGCCGTTAGTTCTGAAAGTGCTGGAAGAGCCAAATGAATCGGATTAGATGCGAGATCTGGATAGGCTACATGCCCTTGGACCCCTTTAATCCGCATGCAGCACCCTAGAGAGCCACGGCGACCGTTCTTAATGGTATCACCGCAGCGAAGTGAGCTTGATGGTTCTCCAACTAAGCACCATTTTGGAATCATATCCTTAGATTTTAACCACTCAACAACGCGGACTGTTCCATCCACAGCGTCACCTTCTTCATCGCTAGTAATCAAAAAGCCGAGGCGACCTTTGTGATTGGGATTCTCCACGACAAACTTCTCAGCAGCAACAACCATGGCAGCTAAAGAACCTTTCATGTCTGCAGCACCGCGACCATAGAGTTGACCATCCATGATCGTCGGTTTAAATGGTTGATTGGTCCATTGCTCGATTGGTCCCGTGGGCACTACATCAGTATGTCCTGCAAAACAGAAGATAGGACCCTGAGAGCCATGTACCGCCCAAAAATTATTCACGGCTCCGTAGGGCAAGCGATAAATAGTAAAACCAACGGCTTCCAGTCGATCAATCATCACTGTCTGACAGCCGGCATCCTCAGGAGTGACCGAAGGAAGGGATATTAACTGCATCGCCAGCTCTACTGTGGGTGTTGGAGTGTACATGGGTTCGGCCTGAGTTCAATTGGGTGTCATTGTAATACTCAAAGCCTAATCAGGCTATATAACACTGGGCGACTTTTTGTTTTAATGCAAAATTGCTGATTATTGTAGAAGAAAAATGGCCGATTCCATCATAAATGATCGTAACTTTGACGACTTGATTGAAAAGTTTTCACGCAAGGTGTACGCCGGTCTCAAGGGTGATATACGTCTTGCCGTTATTCGACGTGATCTGTTAACTATATTGCCGAATCTCAATACCTCAAAGCGCTTGCGTGTGCTAGATATCGGCGGAGGTTTGGGACAGATTTCCTTGTGGCTTGCCGCCATGGGCCATGAGGTCACCTACAATGATATGTCCAGAAAGATGCTTGAAGCTGCGCAAGAGTCCGCGACTGATCGGGGCCTGATAGAATCAATTCGCTGGTATCAGTGTCCTTATCAAAGTTTAAGTAGAGACGAACTTGGGACCTTTGATATCGTTCTTTGTCATGCGCTTATAGAGTGGCTTGCAAAGCCTGAGGATCTGCTCCGAGTTTTATCTCAGTTTACGGCAGAGTCTGGAGTACTTTCGCTGACTTTTTATAATCAAAAAGCATTGGTCTATCGAAACCTTATTCGTGGTAACTTTAAAGTACTGGAAAATGATTTTGTTGCTGACCCCGGAAGCCTTACTCCTCATACACCCTTTGAGCCTAAACAAATAGATGACTGGATCTCCTACCTTCCATTAAAGAAACTAAAGTCCTCAGGAATCAGAGTTTTTCATGATTACGTAATGACAAAGAGAGGCGGCCACAATGATGATAAAGCTATGATTGAGACTGAGTTAAAATATTCTGAAATAGAGCCTTATAAATGGCTTGGTAGATATATCCATTTACTACTATTAAAAAATTGAACGGCGTTAGACCAATTTGTCTTTAGCGGCATTTATTTTAGCCGCAAGATAATCACTGCCACCTCGGTCAGGATGTAAACGTTGCATTAGTCGCTTGTGCGCCTTAAGTACATCTTCCTTTGACGCATTCAGCTCTAAGCCTAATACTTCATAGGCTTCTTCTTCTGAGATGCCAGTAAAGTTGGCATTCTGAAAGTCTCCTCCTGCTTGTTGTCCTGAGTTACCTGTGCGCATTCGGTAGGCGTAAAGCAGGGCATATGACTCTCGATCATTTTCTCTTAGGTCAGTCGCTAAACTGTCGAGTTCCTCGGAGCTCAGTTCGGATAGAGTTTTACCTGAGAATTCGCCAGTTAGAACAGTGCCATCCATCTTTTTAGATGCAAAATTAATTGATACGCTTAGTGATGATGTTTTGAAATGCGATGGGCTTGTTTTAAATCGACTGAGAATTTGCATCAAGGGTAGGGCACGCCGCCCCCACTTAAATAAGAAGCTAACAAGGGGCAGTAATGCTGCGACTGCAGCTCCGACCCAATGCATTCTTCCTGTAACAGCAAGGACGACAGTCACCGCCAATACAGCCCAAAAAGCGCTTCTCCATAAAAAGGCTCGCTTTTGCTCTGGCTCCAGCCGTTTAACTGTGTTCCACCAGTACCAAATTGCCAGTATGAAGATAAGCAGAATAATAAGTCTAGGCATCGCCGATTGGCTCCATTAACCAGATAAACAGGATATGATCATCCTAGTGTAATAGGAAAGATCCTTCAAACCCTTGAGTGATAAATCTAACGCTTTTTAAGAACTTCTCGTAGTTTATCAGCCATTCCTAGGATGCTAGACTCGGTGGTTTCCCAGTCAATACAAGCATCTGTGACAGAAACGCCATACTCCATCTCATCAGGATTGCCAGAAAGCTTTTGATTTCCGGCTTTCAGGTGACTCTCGATCATCGCCCCAACAATAGATGTGTTTCCCTCTAGAATTTGGTTAGCAACATTGTCTAATACTAGAGGTTGTAAATTATGATCTTTGTTGGAATTGGCATGACTACAATCAACCATAATATTTGGTGTTATTCCTTCAGCGGAAAGCTCTTGTTCGCAAATCGAGACACTTACGGAGTCATAGTTGGGCTTACCATTGCCACCGCGCAATACAACGTGGGCATAGGGATTTCCCTTTGTCGTAATGACAGATACCTTGCCATCCGAATTAATACCTAAAAAGCGATGAGGACTCGCCACTGATTGTAAAGCATTGATGGCCACAGTTAGGCTCCCATCTGTGCCATTCTTAAAGCCCACTGACGAGGACAATCCAGATGCCATTTCCCTGTGTGTTTGGGATTCTGTTGTGCGCGCTCCAATAGCTGACCACGCAATGAGATCTTGCATGTACTGGGGAGAGATTGGATCTAGGGCCTCAGTTGCGGTAGGTAGTCCGATTTCGAGAACATCATGGAGCAGCTGCCGACCAATGTGAAGACCATCTGTAATCTTGAATGAATCATTCATGAACGGATCGTTAATCAGACCCTTCCAGCCCGTCGTGGTGCGTGGTTTTTCAAAATAAACTCGCATAACAATAAGAAGAGTGTCGCTAACTTTGTCCGCTAGGGCTTTGAGCTTGGTCGCATATTCATGAGCTGCCTTTAGGTCATGGATGGAGCAAGGCCCTACTACAACAAATATCCGGTGGTCTTTGCGTTCCAAAATCTTCTCAATAGCGCGACGGCCGCTAAATATGGTTTCTCTCGCCTTGTCAGATATTGGTATTTCTCGCTTTAGCTCGGCTGGAGTCACCAGTATTTCTGGTTGCTCGATATTAATATTGTCTACGGCTTTACGATCCATTTTTGGACTTCCTAGCTAAGTTAGATTCTCAGGGTGCGCTATTGTACTGAAAAATAGACGTTTTTGAAGATTAATCCACAGTTACTTCGCTAAAGAGTCCTATCTGAGGGAAATATAGAGCACAGCGTACTGGTTCTGACCCAATCTGCCTGTAAAGGCCGGCATAGTGCGCCAACTGGGGTTGGTATCTGTCTATTTGCCTTTGTTCAAACTGGCTTAGACTTTCACTATCATTTGGTTGGGCAAATTTATAATCAATAATCCAGCGGAAACCACCATCAATAAATGTCCTATCTATTATAGAAACGCCTACTTTATTGCTTTCTGAAAGAGAATGACTGAGCGATTGTTCGCAATAAGCCTCTTTATGATTTCCCAGAATCCACTGTCCTTTGGCTTCTTGAGTAATGGTATAAATAGCTTTGCTGAGGTCCTCAAGCTCTTGCTCAGACACCAGAATGCCAAGTTCTTTTAACTGTCCAGTCCAAGCCGCGGGTAGTCGATGTATTCGATCGTTGGGCCAAGCTCTAAGACCGTCGTTTGCTATTTGCTTCAAACTTCTATGTAAAACCGTGCCAAGGTGTCGGGCTCTCAGAGATAAGTCACTATCAGGAATTAATTCGGGGCCTGAGGACTTTGTTGCCGGAACAGTTAGTAATGCATATTGATGGTTATTTCGAGTAACAAAATCTGAGGGAAGTCTTCGAATGTGGCGTAGCTGCTTTTTTTGGTCTTCGGGTGACTCATGCTCTGGCGTAGCAATCACGTTGTAGACTTCTGCGTTAAGTCCCGTAAGAACTGATGGCCAAATGGGGCTAATCAAGCTTGTTTTACCCGGTGTATTCCACCCTTCTTTTTTCCCAGGTATTAATTTCCCATAGAGATATAGCTTACTGATAGCGCGTGTTACAGCCACATATAATACTCGCGTATCTTCGAGACGTTTCTTTAGATTAGATTCGTATTTAAGGTACCCATAAACAGGATCATCCTCTTCATCGTGCGCACCCAAAGGAGCCATTATTAATGCGCTTTGATTATCTTCGCCAATGATCTTTTGCCATCGAAGTAATGGTTTACTATCTGAGGCGGACTTACTAGTCAAAGACGGCAAGATTACATGATCAAACTCCAACCCCTTTGATTTGTGTATGGTCATTATTTGGATCTTAGTTTTCTTCAGCTGATCAGCGCTATAGTGGGGAGAGGGATTTGCGTAGAGTTTCTCTACGGCAAGTTCAAAGAGAGACCAGTCCCTCACCAATCCTGCTACCTGCCAAGTTTCAAGCAGGTCTAAGTAACTGCGAAGGTCACTGAGATCGGCATCACCAGAAACTGTTTCAGCTCCACCTAAGCTCTGCCAGATGGACTCAACCTCGGTGCGGATATCTACTCTTCTTCGTTCACCCCATGCATTTAGTAGTATCGGAATGATTCTTTCCAGCGCCACCCGTCCGTAATCAGTTAGTTTTGCAGCTGAGGAAGACGCCATTAAATTTTGCAATTGCCCAAGAATCGCGTCCCCGTTGTAGGGAGTTATCATCGTGCTATTTGAAATTGTTAATAAATCCTCTAGACCAAGGCCGCAGAAGGGTGTTCGTAATAATGCTAGCCAAGCAATCCTATCTGCGGGGGACACAAGAGCACGTGTCAGCGACATCATATCTAAAACAGGCATTCTTGTTCCCAGAGGAGTGATATCGTGGGCCTCCCAGTTAAGCCTAGCTGTTTGAAGCGCAGGAATAATATGCTTTAAATGGCCTCGGCTACGAACCAAAATAGCAATTGATTGGGCAGGATCATCCTGATTAATCTGCAAACAGGTATTGGCAATATGCTTAGCTTCTTCGCTTTCAGCTAAATCACCGGTAAAACCCTGAAAATGAACGGCAGCGTGGTCGCTCTTAGATTTAAACGCTGCTGCAAGTGAGTAGGGTATCGCACCGCGGCTAATATCGGCTTTTTTTGGGAAGGCCTCCGTAAATGCGTTATTTACCCAATCGACAATTCCCTTTTCGGATCGAAAATTTGTAGTTAGGTTTATAGGTGTACATTGGACCGTTCCAACGGGGTGGCGCTGACTGTTTATAAACAAGCCTACATTGGCGTTACGAAAACCATATAAAGACTGCATAGCATCGCCTACTAGGAATAGCGTTCTTCCATCATCAGGCTGCCAGCCGCTGACCAATTGCGCGAGCAACTCTACCTGGGATCCAGAAGTGTCTTGAAATTCGTCAACTAATATGTGCCTTAATTGGTAATCTAAGCGCAGCGTGACGTCAGATACTACCTCGTCAGATGTTGGAGAAACAGCTTCTAACGCTGCTAATGTAATAGCGGAGTAATCACATTGATCATGCGCCTTGAATTCAATATCAAGTTCTGCCGCTAAACGCGGTAAAAGTTGAGCTAGGGCATTAAGAATCAGCTGTTCACTGACATTTATCGATTTACTCGGTAGGTGCAAAATGTTATTGATTTGACTGACAAGATCAGCCTGCGCTCTACACCAATCTAGCAGTGTCTCCATGCGAGACTTATGCTCTTTCTTGTCAGATGGAAAGCCACCATTTTTATCTACTTTCGAACGAATAGCTCCGTCCTTGGTAACCAACATCCTTAAGAGGGTTTGCCAATCAGCTATTCCTGAGAGACCTACATCAGGAAGCTCGGTGATACCGGCCAATTGAGTTAAGCTTGGGTTTTTGCCCTCTGGTGCGTGAGTCGCTGCAAAGTCTGCAAGCTCAATGAGTTCTCCTGCGACGGGCATTAGACGGTCTTGCAGATCAATGATATTTTCTGCGACGATTTGATCGATTACCTGTTCGAAATAATGGTGATTGTCCTTAATGCCATAGATGATCGGAAGCCACTCTTCACGCTTACCGAGCAATTCTGATAATAGCCGCTCACATCGAGCTAAATCGTTTCCCGTGTGAGCTAGCAGCGCAGTGAGATGAGGAGTCAATGCATCATCAGTTTCCAGTTTTTGTAGAAGTGAGCGACTTGCACTTTGATAGTGCACCTCCGGTTGATCGCTCGGCTCAGATAGATCCCCAAGCTTAGTTTCTAGGGAAAACTGGCGAGCAATATAGCGACAAAAACTATCAATGGTCTGGATGCGCAACCGATTTGGCATGTCCAACAAATTCCAGTTTAAATTCTGGTCTTGTTGCAGTGCCTTCTGAGCGAAGTCCCAGGTCTGTGCCTCATATTGATTCTCAGGTCTTGGTTCGTTGGCAGCTGTTTGTAATGCTGAATGAACTCTTGCGGCCATTTCTGCAGCCGCTTTGCGAGTAAACGTAATGCTAAGTATCTCTTCTGGATGATTTACAGTACCCAGCAAGCATAAAATACGTTGAGTAATGAGTCCTGTTTTGCCCGATCCAGCAGGGGCGGAAACAATAAAACTCTCTTGAGGGTTGATGGCTTTAAGACGCTCTGTGTGGTCGACGACTAAAGTCACAGGGATCTCACTTTTGGTTTGAGAGCTTTAGATTCTATAGACTTATTAACCATTGGCTCTTCCGGCCAGCGGTTAAGTGGCAATAAGTGAGTTTGATAGATAACACCACTGGGGTGTATGACTTCCATTTGCGCAATGCCAGCTGTAAATTCACTAGCAAGGGCCTCCATTGACTCATGCCACAGGGCAACTGATTCACTCCAACTGCGATTCCCTTTTTCGCTGTCTAATAATTGACTGTCACTGATGCCAGAGAATCGAATATTACCTCCCTTAATTTGTGCAAAGGCGCAGCCATTCACTGGTGGGCGGCAAGCAGAAACATAAAGAGGCAGCTGCGGGTCCTTCGGGCGTTCACCATCCCAGTGGGATGGATTAATTAAGCCTGATTTATAATCAATAATTAACAACTTTCCATCTATTCTATCTATTCTGTCGATGCGAAGAGAGATATCAAGATTGCCAAAAGACGCTGTTTTTTTAACTTCAAGATCTTCGATAATAAAGTCCGGCCTTTTTTTCTCTTCTTCTATCCACTCGATTAACAGCTTGATGAGCCTATCTTTTTCAATCATCCGATAATGCTGGCCACGCAGAATTGGGTGGTGCATAGCCCATTTATCAAGTACTTTTGAGGCTGAAGTGTCAAGTTGGTTAGCAATAGATTTTTCGGATAGTCGTTGCAGCTCCGCTGAGCTTTTCCAGATATCCCACACCTCAAATAAAGTTTCATGGAGTATTGTTCCGCGATCCATGCCGTTAAGACCGTGGCTTGGTTGCTCTAAGGGTTGCGCTTTTAACCGATGAATGGCGAACGCATTAAAAGGGCAAGCAGCTTGATTTTTAAATAGGGCACTACCTGCACTGATTGACTCTATAGATTGATCAAACAGCGGAGCTTTGTCTTCATGAAGAGACGTTTGATTATCTTGCCTAAGCCAGTGAGGGAAGGCAGCAATATTTCCGATAAGATCTTTAACCTCGATGGAAGGCATATCTCGAAGTAGGGCACTTCGCTGGAGTACCTCTTCTCCTTTGGTACTTGAATAACT
>ENA-UZXA01009651-UZXA01009651.1-metagenome-genome-assembly--contig:-Day-1-1m-contig-9651_pt1 | contig 10681 bp, 8 predicted proteins | sample MGYA00260336_ERZ794896 | MGnify/ENA metagenome assembly ERZ794896
TTTTAGTTTGCTAATTCTTTTTTTACCTCTAGTTGCTTTTATTATAAATATTATTTTTGGAAAACGTTTACCTAGGCAAGGTGATTGGGTTTCTGTTGGAGCGATCTTAATTACTCTCATTCTTTCATTATCTTTATTAATGAATATGCTTATGAATTGGGATTCTGACTTCTCGCATGAAGCAGTAATTCCATGGATTGATTTAGGTGCTTTTAAGATCAGTCTTGGTTTTTGGGTAGATAATATAACTGTCGTTATGCTAGTTGTAGTATCTTTGATTTCTAGCATGACTCACATTTTTTCTTTGGAATATATGAAAGGTGATATCCGATATAATAGATACTATGCATATTTAGGTTTATTTACATTTTCAATGAACGGTATAGTTTTGGCAAATAATGTTATGTCTTTATACATTTTTTGGGAATTAGTAGGCGTTAGCTCTTATTTACTCATTGGTCATTGGTTTGAAAAGCATTCAGCTGCAGATGCAAGTAAAAAAGCTTTTTTAACAAATAGAGTTGGAGATATTGGATTTTTTATTGGCATAATGATTATGTTTACTGCTATTGGATCGTTCAATTTTCAAGACCTTTTTAAAGGGGTGTCGGAAGGATTGGTTACTGGTTCGCTACTTACTTTTGCTGGCTTAGGATTATTTATGGGAGCTGTTGGAAAATCTTCACAGTTTCCTTTGCACATCTGGTTGCCAGACGCAATGGAGGGTCCTACGCCGGTATCTGCTTTGATGCATGCTGCAACGATGGTAGCAGCAGGCGTATATCTAACGGTTAGACTTTTCCCTTTGTTTTCCCCAGAAGCTTTAACTATTATTGCATATGTTGGTGGATTTACAGCTTTATTTGCCGCAACAATTGCAATTACTCAAAATGATATCAAAAAAGTTTTAGCCTATTCAACAGTTAGTCAGTTAGGTTATATGATCCTTGCTGTTGGTGTAGGTAACTATGTTGCAGCTTTTTTTCATTTATTAACGCATGCTATGTTTAAAGCATGTTTGTTTTATGGGTCAGGTTCAGTTATTCATTCAATGCATCACTCACTTCATGAGCTAAAAGATCATGACACTGATCCTCAAGATATGAGAAATATGGGTGGATTTAAATCTAAAATGCCATTGACTCATTGGACAATGTTAATTGCAACACTTGCTATTTCTGGAGTACCATTGTTTTCAGGGTTCTTATCTAAAGATGCTATATTAGCTGGAACCTTTGCTTTTGCTCAACACCATCCTCAGCATTTTTTATTACCTATTTTTGGTTTTGGTGCTGCAGCTATTACTGCCTTTTATATGTTTAGACTTATTTTTATGACGTTTTATGGCAAGCCAAAAATGATAAAAGTTTTTAAGGGAATTCATGAATCTCCCAAAGTGATGACTTTTCCACTTGTATTATTAGCAGGATTAAGTTTCTTCATATTTTACACATTGCCATACTTTAATCCGTTCTCAGATCATGGATGGTTTACTGAATTAATAAAAGCGAGAGATTCTGCAGTTCCTGGCAATCCATCTGCAGAAGAAATCTACCAAGGTGTTCATCATGCTCATTACACTGCAATGGCATTGTCTCTTTTAGTAGCAGCCTTTGGAATAGGTTTATCCTATCTTATGTATATTAAAGAAAAATTTTCTGCTGAAGCCTGGGCTAAAAGAATGGGCTTCTTTTACAAACTTTCATTAAATAAATATTTCTTCGATGAAAATTACAACCGATTTTTGTATCAACCATTTTTGAAACTTTCTCGTGCAGTAGCATATGTAGATTGGGATTTATATGATAAATATTTTATTAATGGTTTCGGCCATGTTACAAAGTTTCTATCTAAGATTACGGGTCGTCTAGATTATGAAGGCTTAGATCAAACTTTAGTTGACGGAGTTGGGCGTACAACGCAAGGATTCGGAGAACAACTTAAACAAGTGCAGACTGGTCGTGTGCAGAATTATATGCTATTTGCATTGATCGGTGTCATTTTAATCCTGGTTTTCCAGGCAGTATAACGATTTCATAAAGGGCTAAGTATGAATCATTTACTCAGTTGGATCATTTGGCTTCCCATTCTTGGAATGGTTTCAATTGCCTTTGTCCCTAGAGATAAATCAGAAGTAATCAAAAAGATTGCGGCTGTATTCTCTGGGTTACAACTGCTTTTGGCTATTTACCTTTGGCGTATTTTTGATGCGAGCAATGGAACATTCCAGTTTATGGAGAGGGCTGAATGGATACCTTCATTTAATATTACTTACATCTTAGGTGTAGATGGATTAAGTCTTCCTATGGTGTTCTTAATGGCTTTGATTGGTTTCATTGGCGTATTTGTCAGTTGGAACATTGATAAGGCTGTTAAAGGTTATTTCTCACTTTTCTTACTATTGAATACAGGAGTTATGGGTGTCTTCTTATCTCTAGACTTCTTTTTATTCTATATTTTTTGGGAAGTAATGCTTTTACCTATGTATTTCCTTATAGGTATGTGGGGTGGTCCACAGCGGGAATATGCAGCAATTAAATTCTTCATATATACTTTATTCGGTTCGGTTCTTATGCTTATTGCTATCTTAGCTCTATACTTTACTTGTGGTAATACATTTGATATGTTAGTATTAATGGATACAGCGCCTACAGCTCTAAATGGAATGTTATGGTGGGGAATGAGCGCATTTAAAGTTATTTGGGTATTATTGTTTATTGGGTTTGCGATCAAAGTACCTGTCTTTCCATTTCATACCTGGTTACCTTTAGCTCATGTGGAAGCACCAACAGCTATATCGGTAATACTTGCAGGTGTTTTATTAAAATTAGGCGTTTATGGAATTCTGCGGGTTAATTATAATATGCTGCCTGATGGTGTGTTTTGGTTTGCCGGAGCACTAGCAGTCCTTGGATTAATCAATGTGATTTGGGGTGCGATGTGTGCACTTGCCCAAACAGATTTAAAAAAATTAGTCGCTTATTCATCCGTTAATCATATGGGTTATACATTAATAGGTATGTCTGCAGTTATTGCGGCTTCAGAAATGAATGGTGAAAATCTTATAAGTGCCCAGGCAGGCCTTGGTGGAGCAGTTTTTCAAATGTTCAATCATGGAACTATATCAGCCATGCTTTTTATCTTAGTGGGCGTTATTTATGATAGAGCCCATCATAGAGATATAGATGGTTTTGGTGGATTAGCATCTCAAATGCCAATTTATACTGCTTTTGTTGCAATTGCATTTTTTGCTGGACTTGGTTTACCAGGTTTTAGCGGTTTTGTAAGTGAAGCTATGATATTTATTGGTGCATTCCCTATTTTCAAAACAGTGGTCATTATTTCAACTCTAGGTATACTTTTAAATGCAGCCTATTTCTTATGGGCGTTCCAGAGGATGTTCTTCGGCCCAGCCAATGAAAAATATAAAGATATTCCAGAAATAAATAAGCGAGAGTTATTTACAGTTATTCCTTTGGCTGTAATAACATTGATCTTGGGTGTTTATCCTCGTCCATTTTTGGATTTAATAGCTGCTACGTTAAATGTGCTTATTGAATCGGTTGTGTCCTTTGGTGGACTAGCCGCAGCTATGTAAGGAGTATTATGAGCAATCTAAATAGCTTAGCTCATTTTTGGCCAGAACTGATTTTAGCGGTTACAGTAATTGTTGCAATAATTGCTGATCTATTTTACCGTAGAGAGGACTCTTACAAGGTAGCCTGGTGGTTATTAGGTGGTTTAGCTTTAACTTTATTTTCTATCCGCATTGGTGGCAGTTTAGTCTCAAGTTTATTTATGGGTACGATTGCTGTTGATCCATTTTCTGAATTTTTTAAAGTCTTAATATTACTTTCAACTACTTTAGTTATACTGATGAGTCTTAATTCAAAAGAGCTTAAAGAATACAGAGTAGGAGAATATTTTTCAATATTGGCTATTATGGCTTTTGGATTATTTTTGATGGCCTCAGCCATTGATATCTTAATGGTTTATATAGCTATTGAAATAGTTTCAATTATGTCATTTTTCCTAGCAGGTTACTTAAAGAAAAAACCCGAGAGCAATGAAGCATCACTTAAATACGTAATTTATGGTGCATTTTCTTCAGGTATCATGTTATATGGCCTAAGTATTTTATTTGGTCTTACGGGCACAACTAAGTTTTTTGAGATGCAAGCTGCTATAGCAAGTTTAGGTCCTGATAGTAGTTTAGCTTTATTGCTTGCAACAGTTTTTATTTTAGTTGGCTTTGGTTATAAAATTTCAGCGGTACCCTTTCATTTTTGGACTCCGGATGTTTATGAAGGTTCGCCTACAACTATTACGGCATATCTTTCTGTTGCCCCAAAAGCTGCAGGTTTTGCAATGCTTATACGTTTTTTCAATCAGGTTCTTGGAGATGGATCTGTGATGACTTCTTCAACTTGGCTTGCCTTAAATGGTATACCATGGCCTCAATTAATTGCAGTTCTTGCTGCAGCTACGATGACAGTTGGAAATCTTGTGGCTATACAGCAAGACAGTGTTAAACGTATGTTAGCTTACTCTAGCATAGCTCATGCTGGTTATATGATGATGGCACTACCACTAATGTCAGAATCAGGTATATATGGTATCATGATGTACCTTACAATGTATTTATTTATGAACCTTGGTGCTTTTTACGTGGTAATCTATGTTGAAGGAACCTCAGGTGGCGAAAGTTTTGAAGACTTCAATGGTTTAGGTTGGAAAATGCCATTGGTTGGTGGTGTAATGACTCTTTTTATGGTAGCTCTTACTGGTCTTCCGCCAACCGCTGGATTCATTGGGAAATTTTATATATTTGCAGCAGTTATTGAAGCAGGATCTCAATACTATTGGCTTGCTTTTGTTGGCGTTGTAAATAGTGTGATTTCATTATATTACTATATTCGTGTTGTAAAACATATGTATCTAACGGGAGAAAGAAGTGAATCTGTTGAGCTCCCTTCTTCTAAGTTAGTAATTATTGTACTATTGTTTTTGGCAATACCAACTTTTGTTTTTGGTTGGTATTTCGGTCCAGTAGCTAATTGGATAAGTGAATCTTTAGTTATATTTAATGGAATGTAACCTTTTTGATCTGGGGTAATAATTGTCTGAAATAAACATAAAAAAAGGACATAATGTTGGAATTGCTGGTATTCCTTCAACTGATGTTATCCAAGGCTTTTCAGCAAAAACTGTTTCTATTCAACCAACAGAATTCAGAGGGATTAAGCCTAAAATTTTGGTAAAAGAAGGTGATAACGTAAAGGTTGGGTCAGCATTATTTCATAATAAAATGAACCCTGAAATAAAGTGGCCATCTTTAGGTGCTGGTACTGTATCACAAATTCAATATGGCCCAAGAAGAGTAGTTGAAAATATTGTAATAGATTTAGCAGAAAATGAAGAGTTTGAAAGTGCTAAAACATATAGATCAGCAGAAATATCAGCTTTAGATAGAAATGAGATTTTAGATTGTCTATTAAAAGGAAACCTTTTTCCATTTTTAAGACAAAGACCATATAACAAAGTAGCAAATCATAAAGATATTCCAAGAGATATCTTTATTTCTGGTTGGAATACTGGGCCCTTGTCTGTCGATTTAGATGTTGCTCTTCGTCATCGATTATCACCTTTTCAAGCAGGTATTAATGTATTAAAAAATTTAACTTCAGGTAATGTTCACTTATCATATAATAGAAATACTGTTTCAGATACTTTATTAGAAGTCGAGAATGTAAACCCTCACTTATTGAGTGGGCCGCACCCAGCTGGAAATGTAGGAATACAAATTCATCATATTGCACCATTATCAAATAATGATATTGTTTGGACAATTAATGCTCAAGATGTAGTTAGGATTGGAAATTATTTTTTAACTGGAAAGTTAGATACGACTCTATTTACTACTATAGGTGGTCCAGGAATAAAAAATCCAATTCATATTAAGTCTCGTATGGGAGTACAAATTGAAACTTTAATTCGTGATAATTTAATTGAAGGTAATCAGCGAATTATATCTGGAGATGTTCTTACTGGTAAAAAGTCTGACAAAGAAGGTTTCTTGGGATTTTATGACTCAACTGTATCAGTTTTACCTGAAGGCGGTGATAGGGAATTTTTAGGTATGTTGAAGCCTGGCTCATCGCAAACAAGATATAGTTTAACAAATGCATTTTTAGGTTTTAAAGAAAAACTGTATAATTTTAGTACATTAAAAAATGGTAGTGAACGTTATATGGTTCCGATAAACTCTTGGGAAAATGTTTTACCAATGGATATACTTCCAAATTCTTTATATCGAGCTATATTAGTTGAAGATATTGAAGAAATGGAGCAACTTGGTATTATTGAATGTGATGAAGAAGATTTTGCTTTATGCGCTTTTGCTTGCCCAAGTAAAATTGATTTAGGTTCTACCATTCGAACTGGATTAGATCTAATGGAGAAAGAAAGCTAAATGTTATCTTTTCTACTTAAAATTTTAGATAAGTATAGAGATAAATTTGAAAAAGGTGGAGCTTTAGAATCTTTGCATCCTGTTTATGAAGCAACTGATACTATCCTTTTTAGCACAGATGAAGTTACTCAGTCTGGTCCACATATTAGAGATAGTATAGATACAAAACGCGTAATGATTCTTGTCGTTATTTCACTCTTGCCACTTTACATTTTTGGATCAATTAATATTGGCTATCAAAATGCGGTTGCTTCGATGATAGAGAGGACAGGTTTTCAAAATTTTTGGTTTGGATTAAACCAAATCTTACCAATTATAGCTGTGACTTTTGCTTCAGGAGCATTTTGGGAATTACTTTTTGCTATTGTTAGGAAACATCCTGTTAGTGAAGGATTCCTAGTTACTTGTGCTTTAATACCTTTAACGATGCCACCAGCAATACCTCTTTGGCAAATTGTAATTGCGACTAGTTTTGGAATTGTAATTGGAAAAGAAATATTTGGTGGCGTCGGTATGAATATATTTAATCCAGCTCTACTGGCAAGGGTGTTTATATTTTTTACTTATCCAACTAAGATTTCTGGTGATAAAGTATGGGTTGCAGGGCCCGATGGTTATTCAGGCGCAACTGCATTATCTATACCAGCAAGCGAACTGGGCCAAAATGCTTTATCAATGTTAAATAGCGTAACTCAATTTGATTATTCTTGGTGGAATCTTTTTTGGGGCTGGGTGCCCGGATCAATAGGAGAAACCAATAAACTACTTATTATTTTTGCAGCAATCTTCTTGATATATATCAAGATAATAAATTGGCGTGTTATTTTCGGAGCTCTGATAGGATTAGTTTCGATGGCGCTTATAACAAATCTATTTTCTCCTTTTTCAACTAATTCTATGTTTACAATTCCCCCACATTACCACTTAGTTATGGGTAGTTTTCTATTTGGGACAGTCTTTATGGCTACAGAACCCGTTACTGGTTGTCATACAAATCAAGGCAGATGGGTATATGGAATATTATTTGGTTCTTTAACTGTGATAATTCGCTCCATTAACCCTGCTTATCCGGAAGGTGTTATGCTCTCAATATTATTTGTTAATGCATTTGCTGCTCTAATTGATTGGTTTGTCATTCAGTCAAATATTAATCGAAGAAAAGCACGACATGCATAGTAATCGCTATACATTAATATTTACCACCTTGATCACAATGATCCTTGCCTTTGTATTGTCATCAGCATATTCCTCTCTTGAAGATATTACCTATAACAATATTCAAGCAGATATTAAAAAGAATATTTTGAGCTCATTGGGATTTACACCATCTAATGAAGATCCATGGACCACAGAAAAAGTGGAACAGATTTTTAACGAATCGATAGTTTCATTTGTAATTAATAAATCAGGTAATGTTATTCCAGATAAATTACCTGAAGATCTTGACCCTAAAGTTGACACAGACCTTTATCCTTTATATAAAAAAATTGTGGATGGTCAAGTAGATGGATTTGCTATTCCTATATCAGGGAAAGGCTTATGGGGATCCATGTATGGGTATTTTTCTATTGAACCTGATGGTGCTACTGCAAAAGGTATCACTTTTTATAAACATATTGAAACGCCGGGCCTTGGAGCAGAGGTTGACAAGCCTTGGTTTCAGCAAAATTTTGTTGGAAAAAGATTCATTGATAAGGAAGGAAATCTCATTGGCATTCAAACTGTAAAGGGTAAGGTTGATAACTCATCTGATGAAGCTTACCATCAGGTTGATGGGATAACTGGGGCAACAATGACCTCAAGAGGATTAAATAAATTTTTATTAAAAGATTTAAAGTATTACAACTCTTATTTTGAGCAAATTAGAAAGAGTATAAAAAGCTAATGGCAATACTTAGTAAATCATCAAAAAGGGCTGTTTCTGATCCATTAATGAGTAATAATCCTATTACTTTGCAGGTTTTGGGAATATGTTCAGCGCTTGCAGTTACAACCAGTTTAGAGATATCGCTTGTAATGACTTTAGCAGTTATTGCTGTACTATGTGTCTCAAACACCGTCATATCACTATTAAGAAACTTAATTCCATCAAAAGTAAGAATCATTGTGCAGTTATCTGTTATTGCTTCGATGGTAATTTTAACTGATCTTGTTTTACAAGCCTATATGTATGATATCAGTAAACAGTTAACCGTATTTGTTTCCTTAATTATAACTAATTGTATAATTATGGGNNATGTGCAGAGGCCTTTGCAATGCAAAATGGCCCTTGGAAATCATTTTTAGATGGACTTGGTAATGGATTAGGATACGGTATGATTTTGATTACTGTTGGCTTTTTTAGAGAGCTTTTAGGTAGTGGAACTATCTATGGTTTTAAGGTGATTCCAGAATCTATGTATGCTGCCGGATATGAAAATATGGGGTTGATGGTATTAAGCCCAGGTGCTTTTATAATCCTTGGATTAATTGTTTGGGCGCAAAGAATTATTGGGAAAGTTGAGCAAGAATAGAAGATGGAACATTATTTAAGTTTAATAACTAAAGCAGTTTTTGTTGAAAATATCCTATTAGCTTATTTTCTTGGGATGTGTTCATTTTTGGCGGTTTCTAAGAAAGTAGATGCATCAATTGGCCTTGGATTTGCTGTAATATTTGTTTTGACGATTACTGCACCTGTTAATTGGTTTATTTACAGCTACCTTTTAGGTGATGGAGCATTAGTTTGGTTAGGTTTCCCAGATGTTAATTTAAGTTTTCTCAAACCAATTGTATTCATAGCGGTTATAGCTGCGATGGTACAATTAGTTGAAATGGTTATTGATAAATTTTCACCTTCACTATATCAAAGTTTAGGAATATTTTTACCTTTAATTGCTGTTAATTGTTCAATTTTAGGAGGATCTTTATTTTTAGTTGAACGAAACTACACTTTGATGGAATCAACAGTTTTTGGTTTTGGTTCTGGCTTAGGTTGGTTTTTGGCTATTGCGTCAATGGCATCTATCCGTTATAGATTGCGCTATTCTAATGTGCCGACTAACCTTAGGGGTGTTGGCATAACAATGCTTTTAACTGGTTTGATATCTATTGCATTTATGTCATTTGGGGGAATTCAATTATGATAACCGCTTCAACGTTATTGAGCGTAGCTATTTTTAGTGGTGTGATTTTGATCCTTGTTTTAATGTTAAATTTTGCGGAGTCTAAACTTCTTCCTCAGGAGAATGTTTCGATTAATATAAATGGAGATGATGATAAGTCGCTTCAAGTTAGGCCTGGTTCTACACTTTTATCTGCACTAGCAACAGAAAATATCTTTTTACCTTCAGCATGTGGAGGTGGTGGAACATGTGCAATGTGTAAATGTCAGGTCAATGAAGGTGGTGGTGAAATATTATCTACAGAAAAAGGTCATATTAGTCGAACTGAGGCTAAAGAAAATTGGCGCTTAGCTTGTCAGGTAAAAATTAAAGAAGATATGAAAGTGCATGTGCCTGATGAGATATTTAATATTCAAAAATGGGATTGCACTGTTAGGTCAAACAATAATGTTGCGACCTTTATAAAAGAATTGGTTTTAGAGCTTCCTAAAGGTGAAAATTTAAATTTTACCGCAGGAGGATATATTCAAATTGATATTCCTGAATATCATCAATTAGGTTTCAAAAATTTTAATGTAGAAAAAGAATATCATGAGGATTGGGATAAGTTTAAGATTTGGGATGTAGTCGCTAATAATGAAGAGGATTGTTTTAGAGCGTATTCAATGGCTAATCACCCTGCTGAGGGTAATATAATTATGTTAAATGTAAGGATCGCTACGCCACCACCTGCGCTATGGGATCAAGTTCCACCTGGAATAGCATCCTCATATATTTTTAACCTAAAAAAAGGTGATAAAGTCACTATATCTGGACCATTTGGTGAATTTTTTGCTAAAGATTCTGATCGAGAGATGATTTATTTGGGTGGTGGTGCAGGTATGGCTCCAATGAGAAGTCATCTCTTTGATCTTCTTGATACTAAAAAAACTGATCGCAAGATAACGTTCTTTTATGGAGCTAGATCAGCAAGAGAAATGTTTTACCATGATGATTTTTTGAAGCTTGAGAAAGAACACTCGAATTTCAAATATATCGTTGGTTTATCTGAACCTATGCCTGAAGATAAGTGGGAAGGCCCTACTGGATTTATCCATAACGTTGC
>ENA-UZXA01012068-UZXA01012068.1-metagenome-genome-assembly--contig:-Day-1-1m-contig-12068_pt1 | contig 10615 bp, 11 predicted proteins | sample MGYA00260336_ERZ794896 | MGnify/ENA metagenome assembly ERZ794896
GAAGGACCTAAATTTAAATATCCTTTGCAAAATGAGGAAGCAATTTTCAAATTAGATATTCCTGATGTTGAGGAAAGTTTGAAATATGTGTTTGATGCTGTCAAATCAATTAAGGATGCGCTTAATGGCAGAGTCCCTCTTATAGGTTTTTCAGGAAGCCCTTGGACCTTAGCTACCTACATGATTGAAGGTCAAGGGGGAACAGATTTTATGAGAATTAAGAAAATGATGTATTCTCGACCTGACCTAATGAATCATATTTTAAAAATAAACGCCGAGACAGTATCAAGATATCTAGCTTGTCAAATAAAAGCGGGGGCTGATGTGGTCATGTTGTTTGATACCTGGGGAGGTATTCTTTCTCATCATGAATATGAACATTACTCGTTGAATTATATGAAAGTCATTATTTCAAATTTAAATATCTTAGGTTTTGAGAAAATCCCTAAAATTATTTTTACTAAAGGCGGTGGCCAATGGATTGCCAAACAAGCAAAGATTGGTGCTGATGGCATAGGTTTAGATTGGCAAACAAACTTAAATAAAGCAAGGAACGAGGTTAACGATCAAATTACATTACAAGGTAACCTTGACCCATCAATTTTATTGTCTGAACCCAAAGTAATTGAAGCAGCAGTAAAAAAAGTGCTAGATGATTACGGAGTTGGTGAGGGGCATATTTTTAATTTAGGACATGGTATTTCACAGTTTACGCCGGTAGAAAATGTTTCAGTAATGCTTGAAACGATAAGAAAATATAGTAAACAATTCCATTAAAATCTACTCTCTTTTCAGTGATAATGAATTAATACAGTACCTTAATCCTGATGGCTCAGGTCCATCTGGGAATACGTGACCAAGATGAGCATCACAGGAATTACACGTCACTTCAATTCTTGTCATCATATGAGTCGTATCAGCAGAATAAGCGATTGAGTTTTCTTTCAGGGGTTGTGTGAAAGAAGGCCAGCCTGATTGTGAATCAAATTTCTCAGAGGCATCAAAAAGAAGTGTTCCACAGCAAGCACAAGCATAGATTCCAGGCTCAAAACGTGAACACATTTCTGAGCTAAAAGCATGTTCCGTTCCTGACTGCCTTGTTATATAAAAAACATCATCACTTAATAATTTTTTCCATTCTTCTTCAGTTTTGATAACTTTATTTTCAGGTGCAGTTACACCATTTTTTACAAAATCTTCAATGTCTTTCCAAGTAAGCATATCGATGAGTTAGTGAGTAGTTTTAGAATCAATACCAATTCCGGTCTGGGATCTAAAATATTGAGAATCGAATTTTTTAATTTCTTTATATCCATTTTCGGATTTATCGAATGTACAAATTATCCAAATAGTTATAAATGTTATTGTCATGGAAAATAAAGCCGGATATTTATAGGGAAATATTGGGCTAGAGTTTCCTAAAATATCTACCCAAACAACCGGACCTAAAACGACAAATGTGATTGCAGAAAATAATCCAAGAGAACCTCCAATGGCAGCCCCTCTAGTTGTAAGCTTTTTCCAGTAGATTGAGAGTAATAATAACGGAAAATTTGCACTTGCCGCAATTGCAAAGGCGAGCCCAACCATAAAGGCAACATTCTGATTTTGAAAAATAATCCCAAGATAAATAGTTAAAATACCAAGCAGTATAGTTGCTAATTTTGAAACAAACATTTCATTTTTTTCACTTTGTTTTCCTTTTAGAAAAGCATTAGCATACAAGTCGTGTGAAATTGCAGAGGCACCTGCGAGTGTAAGGCCAGAAACCACAGCCAAAATTGTGGCAAATGCTACAGCAGAAATGAAGCCTAGTAATATTTCTCCCCCTACAGCATCGGCTAAATGAATTGCAGCCATATTGTTGCCTCCAATTAGAGTGTTAGAGGTATCAAGATATGCTGGATTATTTGAAATTAAAATGATGGCACCAAAGCCAATAATAAATGTTAGCAGATAAAAGTAACCGATAAATCCAGTTGCGTATGCAACAGATTTTCTTGCTTGTATGGCATTTGGGACTGTAAAAAATCTCATTAAGATATGAGGTAGACCGGCTGTACCAAACATTAAAGCAAGACCTAGTGAAACTGCTGAGATTGGATCTGAGATTAAGCCACCCGGAGATAAAATAGTAATACCCTTTTTATGAATACTTGTAGCCTCATTAAAGAAAAAATTTAAATCAAAATTAAATTGAAATAACACAAGTAATGCAATAACAGTTGCGCCAAACAATAATAGAATGGCTTTGATGATTTGCACCCACGTCGTCGCCAACATGCCACCAAAAGTGACATATAAAATCATTAATCCCCCAACAATCATGACAGCTGCGTAATAAGGTAATCCAAAAAGAATTTCAATAAGTTTGCCTGCCCCTACCATTTGGGCAATTAAATATAAAATGACGGTGGAAAGTGATCCACACGCGGCTAAAATCCTAATGGGCCTCTGGTTAAGCCGAAAGGATACAACATCAGCAAAGCTATATTTGCCAAGATTCCTTAAAGGCTCAGCAATTAATAAAAGAATAATTGGCCAACCAATTAAGAAACCAATTGAATATATTAATCCATCAAATCCTGTTAAATATACCAGCCCAGAAATGCCTAAGAAAGATGCAGCAGACATAAAATCTCCAGATATGGCTAATCCGTTTTGTAAGCCAGAAATATTCCCACCCGCTGTATAAAATCCATCTGCAGTTGAAGATCTTTTTGAGGCCCAGTAGGTAATGAAAAGGGTGACAGAAACAAATAAAATAAACATGATGATGGAAATATGATTGTTCCCACCATTACCATCAGTGGCTAGAGAAAGAGTGCTAAATAGTAAGATAGATAAAATTAATTTATTCATTATTTTTGATAGCACTAATCTGTGGTTCAATAAATTTGTTGGCTAGATAAACATATATGAGTGTAATGATGAATATCAATAGAATAAGAACTAATCCTAAAAAAATCCCTAGGGAAATATTAGTATCAAAAATAAGAGGACTAAACATTACTGGTTTAAATGCAATGACACCAATAAAAAAGAAATAAGGGGATATAGTTAAAAATAAAAGCGGGCGAATTATTTTTGACCTCAATTTAATTAGAACATTGAGCTGATCTTTATAATTTGACTTCATAAGATAAATTGTTAACCAAAAAAATAAGGTTACAGGATTGAATTCATATAACCAAATTAAAAATAATGACGCTATTTAAATAGTTCTTAATGCTTTATATATTCTCTGGTGCGTTTTATTTGCAATAATTTTTCTATTTTTATTATTTGATATTACTGGAAGCACAGATATGTGTGCAGTTAAATTTTTTATCCTTATTGAGCTTAACATTGATTGGACAAGACTAATATCTCCTGCATAAGAAGGAGCTGAAGTAAATTTACCATCAGAGGTATATCGTATGGCCAAAGGTAAAATACTTACATTACAATTTATAGCCGTTTGAAAAAAATTACTTTTAAAGGGGAGTAATTTAGATCCATCCGTTGCAAAACCTTCAGGAAAAAAAATTACGCTATCCATTTTATTTAACTTTTTCTCAATTTGGTTTGATGCAATTGTGAGTGATTTTTTGTTACCTCTTTTTATATAAATCGTATCAGCACTTTTAGTTAGTTTTCCAATAAGTGGCCATCTTGCTACATCACCCTTTGATAAAAAAGAAATAGGGAAGATGGAGTTGATTAAGAAAATATCTATCCATGAAACATGATTACTAACAATTAAAAAATGTTTACGGGATAAAAGTTTGTTTAAATCCCGGTTTACTTCCAAATGAATTTTTAGGATATTTAGAAGTCTTCTTGACCAGTTTTTTATGTATTTCTTTTTCGGTTTTTCATTGATATACAAAATATATAGTGCTTGAAGAAAACCATAAAAAAGATGAATGATGATTAAAGAAAATTTAACCATTTAAAACTTTATATTTTCTTCAATGAATTCATTCAGTTTTTGGAAGCTTATAAACATTTATATAATCACCCTGAGAAAAGCCCATAATTTTATTGCCACCTGCAACGACAGCGATATATTGTTCCCCGTCTATAAAGTAGGTGATGGGCGGTGCATTAACTCCAGCATCAATATAAGTTTGCCAAAGTAATGCTCCAGAAGCCGCATCAATGGCATTAAAATTTCCATTGCCCTCACCCACAAATACTAAACCCCCTTTGGTAGATAAAGTTCCTCCAACAAGTGGCTGCGGTGTTTTATATTGCCATTGTATTTTACCTGTTGATAAATTAATTGCTGAAAGCAGACCCCACTGCGGATCATTTGTTGGCTCTGAACTAGTATATTCAGTAATTCCTTTTTCAGTATTTTTTTCGTGGAGTGTATATTTGATTGGAGCATGAATGCCTGACACAAAGGCAAGGTTTAAATCTGAATTAATGCTTATAGGAGACCAATTGGAACCCCCTAAAATACCAGGGTAGATAATAGTCCCCTCCTTTGATGCCCCAGCAAAGAGATTACTCTGGGGTACAAATGCCTCTGACTTTAATATAAGAGCTCCCGTTTCTCTATTTAAAATATATAACCATCCAGTTTTACTTGCCTGGGCGACGGCAGGAATGACTTGACCATCATGATATGCATAAAAAAGTACAGGCGGGCTAGCAACATCATATCCCCATATGTCGTGAGGAACTTGTTGGTAGTGCCATTCCAATTTTCCCGTTTCAGCATCAAGTGCGACGATTGATACAGTAAATAAATTATCACCCGGTCGGGTTTCCGCACTCATTTGTGGAGAAGGATTTCCTGTTCCAAAGAAAAGGGTGTTGGTTTCCTTGTCTATGGCAGGAGTTGTCCATGCCGACCCCCCTCCAAATTCTGCCGCATTTGGATATTTTTCTAAGGTAGCTTTTTCATGATAAATATCTCTGTTCAAAGTAAGTCCGTCTTCAATAAAGTTATTAAAATTCCCTTCCCAACCATTCTCCAAGATAGTATTAAATTGCCATATTTTCTGACCAGAATGTATATCGTAAGCTGCTAAAAATCCTGACCGACCGTATTTTCCTGACACACCAACCACCGCGCCTAATGGTGTATTAGATCCTTCTTCCTCTATATGAAGCCCATAACCTACTCCGGTGATTCCAATAATCACTTTGCCGTCATAGACCACCGGCGCCATAGAGATGCCGACGCCAGTTCCACCACTTATTTGTTTATCAGAATTGGAATCAGATTCATCCAAGTCGCCTATAGATTCTGTCTCAACATTGTTTTTGACAACATTGATATCCCATATTTTTTCCCCTGTTTTAATATTTAGAGAAATCAGTCGAGCATCTACCGTACCAAAGAATAATTGTTTACCTTGAAGCGCAACCCCCCTGTTTGAAGGACCACAACAAAGTTTCCATTTAGGGTTAAGATCATGCTCATAACGCCAAATTTCATTTCCAGTTTTGGCATCCAAAGCAATTACATTATTGAAAGGTAGCGAAACATACATGATCCCTTTATGAACAATTGGTGTAGATTGAAAAGTTGCCCTCACTCCAGTTTGAACCTGCCAAGCCATCTCTAGAGTTTCAACATTTGTTTTATTAATTTGAGTGATTCTAGAAAAACGTTGATTACTTAAATCCATGCCATAAGAATTCCATTCTTGGTCTGGCTGACCACAACTGACTGAGAATATCACTATAAAAGAGGCGATAAAAAAATTTCGTAAAATCATAAAATTTAATAACATTCTATTTTTGTTTTTAAAACATTCATTTTATCAGCAATTATTTGTAACTCGCTTTTATCTAAAGCCTCTATTTGTAAATCAGTTTTTTGTTGAGGAGGACGCACCATACTATAAAGGTGAATCGCTTTAAGTTGAGAAGCATAAGGCCTTAGGAATTTAATATACTCATTTACAAAATTGTTTGAAGGTAATTCTCTATTTATTTTAAGTAGGCATGTCTGCACTATTGTAGGAGAAATAGACAAAGAATTTTTTAAGTTTTTCCTTAAGCTTGCGATTGATAAATTAATACGATTTATTTTTTTCGCATCTTTTGGATTTACATGATCAATCTTAAACCAAACTTCATGATCAACTGATTTCATATGTTTAAGGCTAAGCTGAATATTTTTTTTATTTAAATAACTCCCGTTAGTAATTAACCTTAACTTAATAGTTTTTGATATTTGGAATTTGTCTATTTTTTCTAAAACAATTTTAACTATAGCTTCAAATTCAGGCGTGGCAGTTGGCTCACCATTACCAGAAAAGGCAATATCTTTAAAATCAACTTTATGAGAGGCACATTCATTTAAGAAGGTGCCATTAACAATCTCATCAAGCCATTGATCAAGCTCATTTTCAAGAAGTTTTAGATCAATTTTTTCCGGTTTGCCTCGGGTTAGGTCTGATACTTGGCAGTAGATACATTGCCAATTGCACGCATTATTTGTATTTAAATTAATTCCTAAAGATAGTCCCATTGATCGCCTTGAGACAACAGGATAAATATATTTACTATTGAAAATATTACGATCATGATTAAAAATTGTGAGTATTTCTTTTTTCATTTATATTTTTTGGGCAAAGGAGTGGTTGATTGGTTCACGACTAAGTAGATTAGCTGTCTAAATTTTATTTGCTGAACCACATCCTTCTCAGTGTGCCGTCTTTGTCAATAATGGAGTGTTTTATTGCGCCGAGTATGTGGAATATGAGAAGAAATAAAAGGAGTAGGCCAAAAATTTGATGGAATTCATAAAATAATTCCCTGATTGCCTTGTCATCAAAACCAGGAATTACTTTAATACCAAACCATTTTATTCCATATTTGCTGCCAGCAGACATTATGATTCCTGAAAGAGGGATGAGAAACATAAGCAGATAAAGTGAGTGGTGAGTAGCTTTTGCTAAACGCTTTTCCCAAAGCTTCATTGAATTAAGAAAAGCAGGCGGCCGATGTGTGAACCTCCAGTACATTCTTAATACAATGAGCATTAGAGTCGTTAAGCCAATGGATTTGTGTAAATTAAAATAAAAAGCTCTAGGGGATTCTTCCTTGGCTACTTCCCAAGTCATAAGACCGAGATTAAATATATCAAAACTTGTCGTTTTAGCTGATTCTTTTGGGAGCTCTGTCATAAACCATCCAAGAACAAACATAAACAAGATAGCAATTGCAATAAACCAATGTAAGGTAATGGCTACGTTTGTATATTTGGTATTATTCTTCATCCGGTTAGTTGACTAGTTAAATTTTATAAGTCAGATTATAATAAATTTAGATGATTAGATATAGAAAAAACTTTTTTTTGAAATATTCCTCGGTTTCAATCTTTTTACTGACTTTTAGTATGATTATTTTTGCTTCAGGTCCTTCGATTGATTTTGAAGAAGTTGCTCCAGGCATTTTTGTTCATCAAGGTGAACATTTGGATGTAGACGAGACATATCACGGAGACATTGCAAACATTGGTTTTATTGTCGGAGAAGAATCAATTGCTGTAATTGATTCGGGAGGTTCTCTAAAAATTGGTAATGAACTTAAAACTGCAATTAGAAAATTTTCTAAATTACCTGTTCGATATGTTATCAATACTCATGTCCATCTTGATCATATTTATGGGAATGCTTCGTTTGTTGGAGAAAACGTAGATTTTATAGGTCATATTGAATTACCTAAAGCGATGGCACTTAGAAAAGAGTTTTATGAACGTATAAATCTTGAATTCCTTGATGTACCAAGTGATCAATCAATTCAAGTTGCGCCTAATATATTAATTAAACCGAATGAAAGTAAAATTTTTGATTTAGGAAATAGAAAAATTAAGGTCACTGCATATTCGATAGCTCATACAAAAACTGATGTTACTATCGAAGATATGAGAACTAAGACACTTTGGGCAGGAGATTTATTGTTTACAGAGAGAACCCCAGTAATTGATGGCGATATTCATGGCTTTATAGCCGTTATCGACAAAATTTTAATGCTGGATATTGAGCAGGTCATTCCTGGGCATGGGACTCCTACTAAGAAATGGAAAGAAGCTTTTTTAAAAGAGCAAAATTATTTTAAATTAGTAAGAGACGAAGTTAGGTTGGCAATTGATAACGATCAGGATCTTCAATTAACAATTGATACGGCAGGTCAATCGGAGTCAAAAAAATGGGAACTATTCGATATCCAGAATGCTAGAAATATAAATCAAATATTTCCTATTATGGAGTGGGAATAACTCCAGACATAAGCATGATGTGCCTATGTCTGAGATTTAATTATTTGCCTTTCTTACAACCATCAATACTGTAACCTGTTTCTGGGTTTAATGCCAAGTGCAGAAGACCTCCACAAATTGCAAGATACTGCAACGACATTAATAATAAAGGTTGGCCTCCCAAAGCATTCATAAAGTAAATTAATGCCCACACAAATGAATAAACTGAAAGAACATATGCAGTAATTTTGATTTTGTAACCAATAATTAGAGTAAATCCTGCAATGAGCTGAACAAGAATGCTGATAGGCGCGAAAATTCCTGGAATGCCTCTGGCACCAAGTAAATCTTGGTATAAGGTATAACCGTTTGGAGTATTGTAGATATTATTTATGATAAAAAGAACGGACACAAAAAATATGAGTGCCATTAACACTCGAGAGATAACACCTAAAAATTTACACACAGTTACTTTTCCTTAATAGAATTTAAATATTTTATGAATAATGCCTCTTTATAGAAAACTCTGCAAGTTTTAAACATCCTTAAGAGTATTTAAAATTTTTTTAATAGGGCTTGGTAAAGCTGCATTTTTTAAACTACTTTTCTTAATCCATTTACAATTATCTGTTTTAAGAAGTTTTGAGGAATTCAGAAATATATATTGAAAATGGATGTTCAGTTTATAGTGCGTAAATGAAGTCTTGTGTTTGCCTATTTCCATCATTTTATAATTATCTTCATTTAAATTTTCTTTTATCCAATTTGCAGTATTCTTAAAATTCTCTAATTCAGGCATTGACCAGAGACCTGCCCAAATTCCTTTGGAAGGTTTTTTTTCGAATAAATAGGAATCTTTAGAATTAATTATTAATAAATAAATTTCATTTGTCGGTAAATTTTTTTTTGGTTTAGAGGCGGGAATTGATTTTGTTAAATTCTTTTTAAAACTTATACACTGACTTTGTAAGGGACAGTTGTTACATAATGGATGGGTTCTTTTGCAGATAGTGGCTCCTAAGTCCATCAGTGCTTGAGTATAGGTGTGAATATGTTTATTGGTCTTCGGTAAATTACGAGTAGCTATTTCCCACAATTCTTTTTCTACTGAGAGTTTTCCAGCCCATTCCTTGATGCCTAAGTACCTTGTAAATACGCGCTTAACGTTTCCATCTAAAATAGGCTTCTTTTTTTTAAAAGCAAATGCAGAGATTGCTCCTGCTGTTGAGCGACCAATCCCTGGTAAAGATAAAAGTCTATCGAAGGATGAAGGGAATTTAGCATCATAATTTTTTGAAATTTCTATAGCTGTTTTATGCAAATTCCTCGCTCGAGCGTAATAACCAAGACCACTCCATAACTCAAGAACCTTTTCTTCTTCTGCGTTAGCGAGGATATCTATATTTGGAAAGCGTTTTATGAATTTTTTATAATAAGTTAAAACAGTAGTAACTTGTGTTTGTTGCAGCATGATTTCTGACAACCAGATAAGGTAAGGGTCATGTGTATTTTGCCATGGTAGGTTATGGCGTCCTGATGTTTTGTGCCATTGAATTAATTGGTCTGAAATAAAACCCATATTTAATTTTTATCAGTAAAAATAAATAACAGCAATTATTCCAATAACAATCCTATACCAACCAAATATGACAAAGTCATGGTTTGCTACATACTTTATAAAAATTTTTATAATTAACAAAGCACTTACAAATGCAGTGATAAAACCAATTAAGAAGATAGGGACATGATGTATATTGAGTACAGAAAAGTTAGTTGCTAAATCAAATAACGAAGCAGCAAATATAATAGGGATAGCTAAAAAAAATGAAAATTCAGTTGCTGTTTTTCGATCCAGCCCAGATATTAAACCACCCATAATAGTAGATGCCGACCTTGAAACTCCTGGAATCAAAGCAAAACATTGTGCTAAACCTACAACTAAAGCTTGCTTTTTTGTAATTTGATCAACATTCGTTTTTGTTTTAATGGTTAATTTTTTTTCAATCAGAATCATTATTAAACCACCAATTATTAAACTTATCCCTACGATTATTGGATTAAAAAGATAAAACTTGATCATTTTATGAAGTAGAAGTCCCATTATCGCGGCTGGGAGGAAGGCAATGAATAGATGGAGAATAAAGTTTTGGGAAACTTTTTCATGCAAAGCTCCTTTAAAGGTCAATATTAATTTATTTTTGTATTCAACTATAACGGCGAGGATGGCGCCGAGCTGAATAAAAATTTCAAAAACCTTACTCGAGTCATCATTAAAGTGTAAAAGCTCAGCTGCTAAAATTAAATGACCTGTAGAGCTGACAGGGATAAATTCAGTAACTCCTTCAACAATACCGAGAATAAAAGCTACCCATAAAAGATATAAATCCATCAATATTCCTTAAAATGCTT
>ENA-UZXA01007039-UZXA01007039.1-metagenome-genome-assembly--contig:-Day-1-1m-contig-7039_pt1 | contig 10542 bp, 7 predicted proteins | sample MGYA00260336_ERZ794896 | MGnify/ENA metagenome assembly ERZ794896
TCCGAGAACGAAGCGGGGGCTGACGAGGCCCTCGAGGCGATCGACGACGTGGCAGCGGTCGAGGCCGTGGCTTCGGTGGATGAGGGGATCCAGTCGTGAAGGTTCTCCTGCGTTCCGACGTGGATGGCCTGGGCCGGACCGGCGACATCGTCGACGTGGCCCGTGGCTATGCCCGCAACTACCTGGTGCCCAAGGGCCTGGCCATCGAGGCCGTGGCCGGCGTGACCGCCCAGGCCGAGGCCATGCGGCGCAAGCGTGCGCTGAAGGCCGCGTCCGACCGGACCGAAGCCGAGGCAACGGCAGCCCGGGTGGCTGGCGTGGTGGTCCAGGTGACCGCCAAGGCCTCCGAAGAGGGCCGGTTGTTCGGCTCGGTGGGTGCCGCTGAGGTGGCCGATGCCCTGACCGCTCAGGTCGGTCTCGAGTTGGATCGTCGGCAGGTCGTCGGCGAGGTCATCAAGGAGGTGGGCTCTCACGAGTTCACCATCGAACTTCACAGCGACGTGGCCGTTCCGGTCACCGTCGAGGTGCTGGCCGAGGCCTGATCCTCCGGTCATGACGAACGTCGGCCGGTCCTGGGCGAAGGCTCGGACCGGCCAGACGGTCGTCCACAGGCAGGCCCGGGTTTTCCCCGGTGAGGCGTGCCGTGTTGGGGAGAAATTCCCCGCTTTTCCTTCTGGTTCCCCACAGGGCACCGCAGGCATGATGGTGCCCATGGGTGGGGTGGCGATCGGCGGCACGGCGTGAACGCGCCGTCTTCCGAAATTCCGGATCCATCGGAGATTCCGGACTCGTCGCCTGGCAAGTCGCCTGATCAGGCGCCGGTGTCCGACCTGCGACCCGATGCTCAGGGGTCCTCGATCTCTGAACCGCCACCACCGGTCGACGAGCCGCCGCCCGTCGAACCCCCGGACTACGACGAGCCGCCCCGCTGGGAGCCTTCGTCGGGAGGATCCTCCGGCGGCCCACGTTCTGGCGGCCCGCGTTCTGGCAGCGAACCGTCGAACCGTCGGTCCAGCGGATCGTTGGCCTCGCGGGTTCCGCCACACAACCTCGATGCTGAAGCCTCGCTGCTGGGGGCCATGCTCCTGTCGCGCGATGCCATTGCCGATGCACTCGAGGTGGTGGCCGCCGAGCACTTCTACAAGCCGTCCCATTCCCATGTCTTCGAGGCCATCTGTGGTCTCTACTCGTCGGGCGAACCGGCTGATCCGGTCACCGTGGCCGAAGCACTCACCCGGTCGGGCCTGCTCGAACAGATGGGTGGAACAGGGCTCCTTCTGGAACTCCAGGCTTCCACCCCGGCCACCTCGAGTGCCTCGAAGTACGCCCGGATCATTCAGGAGCACGCCACCCTGCGTGGGCTGATCGGTGCGGCCAACGAGATCGCCGAGATCGGTTACGGCCGGCCCGACGACGTCGTCAAGGCGGTGGACGAGGCGGAGAATCTCGTCTTCCAGGTGGGCCAGGGTCGGGTCACCGACTCGATGGCTCAGATGCGGGACCTCCTGAGTGCCAACCTGGACCGGCTCGAGGACCTGTTCGAGCGGGGTGAGGCCATCACCGGTACGCCCAGCGGTTACGACGACCTGGATCAGTTGCTGTCCGGTCTCCAGGACGAGACCCTGACCATCGTCGGGGCGCGACCGGCCATGGGGAAGACCTCCTTCGGCCTGGGCATCGCCGCCCATGTCGGCATCCGCAAGGATCTCCCGGCCGTGGTGTTCTCCCTCGAGATGAGCCAGTTGGAGCTCAGCCAGAGGATCCTCTGTTCGGAGGCACGGGTCGACGCCACGAACATCCGTAACGGCCAGCTCACCTCTGAGGACTGGACGAAGATCAACCGGGCCACCGGCAAGTTGGGCGAGGCCCGCATCTGGATCGACGACAACCCCAATACCTCGGTCATGGAGATCCGGGCCAAGGCGAGGCGTCTGAAGAGCCGGGTCGGCAAGTTGGGGGTGGTGGTCGTGGACTACATCCAGCTCATGACCGGTCGATCGTCGGCGGAGAGTCGCCAGGTCGAGGTCTCCGAGATCAGCCGGGGGCTCAAGATCCTGGCCCGTGAACTGCAGTGCCCGGTGATCGGACTGTCCCAGCTCTCCCGTGGCCTCGAGGCCCGTCAGGACAAGCGCCCGATGCTGGCTGACCTCCGCGAATCGGGGTCCATCGAGCAGGACGCCGACGTGGTGATCTTCCTGTACCGCGACGAGGTGTACAACCCGGACACCGCCGATGTCGGCATGTCCGAGGTGATCGTGGCCAAGCACCGCAATGGTCCCACCGGCACCGTTCGGCTGGCCTGGCTTCCCAAGTACACCCGCTTCGCCAACATGTCGCGGGCCGGCTGAGCACGTGTTCCTGGGCGAGGACCTACTGAGCTGGCTGCTGTTGGCCCTCGGCGGGGCGATGGCCGCCGGCAACGCCATGGCATTGATCCGGCCCCCGGCCGGACGCGAAGAAGGCGATCTGGAACGGGCGCCGCTGTGGCGCAGCCTGCTCTACATCGTCCTGGGTACGGCGGCCGCCGTGTGGGCCGTGGCCACGCTCGCCGGCTGAACCCTCGGGCCGGGTGTCGACGGCTCCGGCCGGCGATCGGCCCGGTCCACTACCGTCCGGACCGGAGATGACGGTGTCGGCTGGAACGGAGACGAGCATGGGACTGGATCAGGGACTGGTGGACGCCTGCGGTCTCGAGCCGGGCTATACCTGCGAGTGGATCTGGGACACCACCGGCAACGAGGCGTTGGCCTCTCTCGTCGACTGGTTGATCGAACGGCCGTTGAAGGTCGTGGTCATCCTGATCGGTGCCCTGATCGTGAACCGGCTGGTCAAGCGGGCCATCGACCGCATGGTCAACCGTCTGGTCGAGACCCGGACCCAGGAGGCGACAGAAGCCGAGGACACGGCGTCGGCCACCCTGGCTCGTCTCGGTCGCCGGGCCCGCGGAAAGCTCACGAAGATCCACGAGCAGGCTGAACGGTCCCGCCAACGGGCCATGACCCTCGGCGCCGTGCTCCGGAGCCTCGCCGGTTTCTCGGTGTACGCCCTGGCCTTCATGGTGGCCCTCGGGGAGCTGGGCCTCGACCTGGGTCCGTTGATCGCCGGTGCGGGAATCGTGGGCCTGGCCGTGGGCTTCGGCGCCCAGTCGCTGGTTGCCGACTTCATCGCCGGGATATTCATCATCATCGAGGACCAGTACGGCGTCGGCGACTACGTCGACGTGGGTGCCGCCTCGGGCACCGTCGAGCGGGTCACCCTCCGCACCACGGTCCTGCGCGATGTCCACGGGGCGCTCTGGGTGGTGCCCAACGGGGAGATCCGCCGGGTGGGCAACTCGTCGCAACTCTGGGCCCGCACGGTGCTCGACGTCGACGTGGCCTACGACACCGACATCGACCTGGCGGCCAGCGTCATCAAGGAGGTGGCCGACGGCGTCTGGCGCGAGGAGATCGAGTCGGCGACCATCATCGAGGAGCCGGAGATCTGGGGCGTCCAGAACTTCGGGGCCGACGCCATCTCCATTCGCCTGGCCGTCAAGACCGAGCCCGGCGAACAGTGGGCCACCGGTCGCCTCATCCGAGCCCGGCTGAAGAAGGCGTTCGACACCAACGGCATCGAGATCCCGTTCCCTCAGCGGACCGTGTGGGTCAACCAGGTTTCGGAACGGTCGACCCCAGCGGTCGAGACCACCGAGGTGCGCGAGGACCTGTTGGAGAACCGCTCAGGAAGCGACGGCGAGGAATAGCGGCCAGCTTCTGGTTCAGGTGCCCGTTCAGGAATCAGAGCGGTCGATGGCCCGTTGGTCGGTGCCCAGGTAGCTGGCCACCACCTGCGGGTCGTTGCGTACCTCGTCGGGGTCACCCTCGGCGATGACCTGCCCGGCTTCCAGGCAGTAGACCCGGTCCGAGAGGGCCATGATCATCGGCATGTCATGTTCGATCACGATCATGGTGGCGTTCAGTTCCTGCTGGATCTGTTTGAGCAGTGGTCCGAACGCCTCGGTCTCCCGCTGGGCGATACCGGCCGTCGGCTCATCCAGGCAGAGGACCCGGGCGTCGAGGGCCAGTAGTCCGGCCAGCTCCACGATGCGACGGGTACCCGTGGAGAGGTCGGCCACGAAGGAATCCGAGTAGCGACCGAGGCCCAGGAAGCCGATCAGGTCGTCGGCGTCGGAACGCTTGGATCGTTCAGCTCGGGTGGCCGACGGTAGATGGATGGCGGTCGACAGCAGCCCGGTACGGCCACGAGCCTCGAGGGCCACCTGCACGGTCTCGCGCACGGTCAGGTCGGGGAACAGGCGGGCGGCCTGGAAGGTCCGCCCCAGACCCAGACGGGCCCGGTTGGCCGAGTTCATCTGTGATGCGTCCCGGCCCAGGATCTCGATGGTGCCGTCGGACGGGGCGAACCCGCCGATGGCGTTCATGAGCGTGGACTTGCCGGCACCGTTGGTGCCGATGAGGCCCACCACCTCACCGGGTTGGGCGATGATCGAGGCCTCGTCGACCGCTCGGAGGCCACCGAAGGTCACCGACACGTTGGTCACCTCGATGGCCGGACCGGTCAGCGTGGGACGCTCGGCATGGCCACCGAAGGCCACGGCGGGGGGCGTGGTCATCCGTTCCGTGGACGCCTCCCCGAGTCGTGCCTCGGCCAGCCTGAGTACGGCGTCCCGTGCTGAGTAGGCGATCTGGATGAGGCCGCCCGGGAAGTAGAGCAGCAGGATCAGCAGGCCGATGCTGGAGGTGAACAGGGGCACGAGGTCGTTGTCGGGCCAGAAGGCGGGCAGGCCGACCACCCACATGGCTCCGATGACCGGGCCCATCAGGGTGCCCAGACCGCCGATGACCACCATGGAGACCAGTCGCAACGAGTCGCCGATCTGGAAGAGGCGCTCGGTGTAGGGGATGTTCTGCACCAGACCACCGAGCAGGGCGCCTCCCAGCCCGGCGATGCCCCCGGCCAGGGCGAACGCCATGAGCTTCGTGCGCGATGGCCCGACCGTGTAGGCCGCCGCCGTGTACTCGTTCTCACGCACCCCGATGATCGACCGTCCGACGCCGCTGGCCCGCAACGCCCGGACGACGATGAGCACGAGGATCAGTACGACGAGGCACAGGTAGTAGTAGGAGCGTTGGCTGGTCAGGTCGATCGGACCGACGCTGCCCCGACGGAACGGAATGCTCTGGGTGAAGCCTCCGTTGAAGGTGGGACGTCGGAACACGTACTGCTGGGCGGCCAGCGCGAAGGCGAAGGTGGTCACGGCCAGCAGCAGTCCCTTGACCCGGAGCGCGCCGAGTCCGATCACGGCGGCCACCGCGGCGGCCACCAGTGAAGCCAGCAGCATCGAGACCAGGTACGGGACGCGTGGGAAGGTGACCGAGAAGAAGTGCCAGTCACCGATGCCGATGCCAACCTCGAGGCCCCGGTTGAATCCGGCGGCAATGAGCGCACCTACGCCGGCGAACGTCATCTGACCGAGCGAGAGCTGTCCGGCCCAGCCGGTCACGATGGTCATCGACACGGCACACACGGCGAAAGCGATGATGCTGGCGTACAGCAGATGCCGGGACGGGCGGGTCACCAGGAGGGGCAGTACGACGGCGATGGCCAGCAGAAGGCCCAGGGCGATGGTTGACATCCGCCGGACCCACCAGATTTCCCGGAGTCGTTCCGGGATGGGTCGACGTCGGGCCGAGAAGGAGAACGATCCTTCGGACTCGGCGGCACCCCGGCTTTGGAAGGCCACGGCGACGGCCACCACGATGAAGAGAATGAAGTCGATCAGCCCGCCCTGTTCGAGAAACAGGAACTGCACGTGGGCCTGGGCCACGCCGATCAACAGGCCGGCGATGATGGCGCGGGGAAACGAGACCATGCCCGCGATCACCGCGGCGACCAGGGCCCTCGACATGGTGTTGGGTCCCAGGTTGGCCATGCCGGTGATCGAGCCACGGTTGCCCGAGAGCAGCAGCAGCGACACGCTCGAGAGCAGGCCGGCCACCGTCCAGACGAAGAGTTGAACCGTCTTGGGATCGATGCCCGAGATCCGTGCCAGGTCGGCGTTCGATGCCGAGGCTTGCACCGTCTGGCCGAACACCGTCCGGTTCAGAAACCACGACAGGCCAAGGGCTAGAAGGGGAACGAGGACGAGGATGGTGAGTTTCGGTCCGGTTATCCGCAGGCCGAAGACGTCGTTCCACTTGAATCCAAGGGGCACCGGGTAACGCTGGCCCCGGACCTTCTCGATGTCGGGGAACGAGGCCAGGACGGCCTGCATGAGCTGGGCCACACCAATGGTGGCCACCAGCACGATGACCCGGGGAGCGTCGAACAGGCGACGGATGATCGCCCGTTCGACGATGGCGCCCACCGAAATTCCGACCAGCAGGGCCAGGGCCAGGGCCGCCCAGTACGGGAATCCGTAGTTGATGACCATGACGCCCATGAGGCCTGAGGCAGGCAGGCCCATGTTGCCGACGGCCAGATTGATGACGCCGGTGGAGCGGTAGATGAGCACCACCCCGAGGGCCAGCAGACCGAAGACCATGCCATTGACGAGGCCGTCGAACCAGAGCTGACGGGTGGTCCAGACGGCCAGAACCACGGGGGAGGCGACCAGTTCCGAGGCAAGCACGTCCATTTCAGCCACCGTCCGTTCCGAGGAAGACGGCTCTGGCCAGGTCGTCGCGCTCGGCCAGCTCGGAGGCCGCGCCCTCGAACCGAACCTGGCCCTTTTCGAGGAAGATGGCCCGGTCGGCAATGGCCAGGGCCACGTTCAGCGACTGCTCGACGACGACGATGGTCTGACCGCGTTCCTGGAGGCGTTCGATGAGAATCAGGAGGTCCTGGACGACGGTGGGGGCCAGGCCGAGGGACAGCTCGTCGATGAGCAGGACCTCGGGCTCATGGAGCAAAACACGGGCCAGGGCCAGCATCTGCTGCTGGCCACCGGACATCGACACGGCACGCTGGCTCTGGCGGTTGGCCAGATCCGGGAAGAGGTCGAGCACGTCGGCGATGCGCCGTTCCACGTCAGCCTTGTCGGCCCGATGGACGTAGGCGCCCATGACCAGGTTTTGGCGGACGGTCATGTCGCCGAACACGCCCTTGCCTCCCGGCAGCTGCTGAATGCCGAGTCGGGACCGCAGTTGGGGCGACGAGTAGGTGACCGTGCGGCCGTGCAGTCGCACCACGCCCCGCTGGGGGACGCCTAGGCCACTGATGACCCGGAGGATGGTGGACTTGCCTGCACCGTTGGTGCCCAGCAGGGCCAGAGTCTCGCCCTTCTTTACCTCGAAGGCCACGTCGAAAAGGACCTGGACCGACCCGTAGGAGAAGTCCAGGTTGTTGACCTGCAGTGCGGGCACCTCGCCGTCGCCATCGGCCCGGCGCTGTTCGTCCTGTTCGTCGAGCAGTTCCTGGACGTTCAGGGAGAGGTCGCCGCGGATGTGGCGAGCGCCCCGGTACATGATCCAGCCGCCGATGAGGGCGCTGGGCACGGTCAGTACCAGCGTGGTGACGCGAGGCCCCCAGGAATCGGCGAACATGAACGAGATGAGGCCGCCGCCCGTGCCGCCGATGAAGAAGATGTAGAGGGTGATGAGCGCCGTGCCGGTGCCCCGAAGGCGATAGGGGACGATGGCCTGCATGAGCGGACCGACCATGGCGAACGCCGTGCTCAGCATGACCAGCGTGGGGATCGAGAAGCCGATGAACAGCGGAACGGTTGGCATGGCCCACTGGATGGGTTTGAAGATGGCTGAAAAGCCGATGAGTGCGCCCACCAGGTGCAGGGTCCGGGTCGGGTTCTCACGCCACATCCGGTCGAACTTGGGGCCCACGTAGATCAGGGCGCCGACGGTGGCCAGGCCGGCCACGGTGCCCCATGCTCCCCGTTCGAACGATTCGAGTCCGAACTCGTCCTCTAGCCAGAGGTTCTCCAGCACCGGGGCGGTGAACAGGCCGAAGCCCAGTGCGCTAAAGCCGACGACCACCGTCTTGATGGTCTTGATCTGCATGAGGCGGGAGAAGGCGGCGTCCATGGAGACGGGGAGGGGGTCGTCCTCGGTAAACGATTCGTCAAGCACGTCCTCCTTTTCCCAGCGTCCCCGCAGGGGCTCCTTCAGGAAGAAGGCTGCGATGGCGGCCACGGCCACTGGAATCCCAAGGAGGTAGTAGGCCCAGCGCCAGCCGTCGATCTCGCCTGGGCCATTGGCTGCTGCTGCAATGGCGCCTACGAGGATTGGGCTGGTCACGGCCAGGAGGCGACCGGTGCCCTTGTCGATGGCGCCGATGCGGCCACGGATGCCGATGGGGTAGGTGTCGGCAATGACCGACGAGTGGACCGGGATGGTGTTGGCCTTGGCGATCCCGACGCCGAACCGGGCCCAGAAGAAGGTGAAGGCGTTCACCGCCCAACCTGACATGGCCACCATGGCGCCGAAGATGATGCTGGACCAGCCGATGATGGGGATCCGTCGGAACCGGTCGGCCGCCCAGCCCATGGGGATGGCGCCCAGTACCACAAAGGCACCGGATGAGCTGGCGATGAATGTGATGGTGCCGTCGCTGACCCCGAAGGTGTCGCGGATGTCGGGGGCCAGCACGGAGATGGCGGCCATCTGGAGTTCGTCCAGCGAGTTAAGGATGGCCAGTACGACGAAGGTCGCTGCGCCGCCACCCATAGCGAGCCCCTTCTTCAGCGACAGACCGGCGCTGTTGACCCCTGGCAGCAGCTCATCGGGGAACATGATCTGGTTGGCTTCCTGCTCGGCGTGGCGAGCGGCCTCTTCGGCCAGTACAGATGCCGCGAGAGACGCGGCGTTGCTGCCCTCGCCTGTCTCGCCGGGGGTTTCCCCGGAGGACATTGACTCCTCGGTGTGTTCTTCGGTCACGGTGTTCGCATCCCCCGGTTCCCGCTCAGCTGCGGAGGACATCCTTCCATGCGGCTTCTCGGTCGTTGGCCGGTTCCCGTGGGAGCCCCAGTGACCGTTCGGCCAGATTGTTCTTCTGGACCTCGGTGGTGCCTCCGCCGATGGAAATGGCGAAGCGGTTCAGGACCTCGGCTCTGACCCACGTGCCTTCCCGGTCGTCGGTGACCGGACCGGCAATGGCTGATGGGCCGGCCAGGTCGGCGGCCAGGTCACCAGTCAGAACCTTGGTGCCGGCGGCCAGCAACTTGGTGAGTGCTGGATCGAAGGGGGGTCGTTGTCCGTCTCGGACCGCAGACTGGATCCGTTGGCCCATCAGGCTCTGGAGGCGTTCCCGGCTGATGATCAGGGCCAGGCGTTGGCGGACGGTGGGATCGTCGAGTCCACCGTGTCGGGCGGCGAGGTCACGGAGGCGGTCCGAGGCTGGAGCACCTCCGCCGCGACCGATGAACGCCGCCTCGTTGGCCAGCACGGTGCGGGTTGGAGTCCAGCCTCCGTGAACCTCGCCCACCATCTGGTCGGTGGGGATCCGGACGCTGGAGAGGAAGACCTCGTTGAAGTGCGACGACCCGTTGGCCTGCACGAGGGGTCGGACCTCGATGCCCGGCGAGGTCATGTCGACCAGTAGGAAGGTGATGCCACGGTGCTTGGGGGCATCGGGATCGGTGCGGACCAGCAGGAAGCCCCAGTCGGTGAACTGGGCACATGAGTTCCAGACCTTCTGGCCGTGGACCACCCAGTGGTCGCCGTCCCGTACAGCCCGGGTGGAGAGGCTGGCCAGGTCCGAACCGGCGCCCGGTTCACTGAATAACTGGCACCAGGCCACCTCGCCGCTGAGCAGAGACGGGAGGAACCGGGCCTTGAGTTCATCTGATGCGTGGGCCAGCAAGGTGGGTCCGAGCATGGCGATGGTGGCGCCGATGAAGCCGGGGTGGGAGCCGTAGTCCGCGGATTCTTCTCTAAGGATGCGGTCGGTCCATGGTGGGCGGCCACCGCCGCCGAACTCGGCAGGCCAGGTCAGACCGGCCCATCCGTGGTCGGCCAGAGTCCGCTGCCAGGCACGACCATGTTCGAAGTACACCTTCGCCTCGGCGTCGTCGGGGAAGCCGGACACCTGCCAGGGGTCGATCTGGGTACGGGGTTCGGCGTGTTCAGCTAGGAAGGAGCGCGACGCGGAGCGAAATTCGGCCTGTTCAGGAGTGTCCTCGGGGCGGTCCGACACGTTGGGTAACGCTACTCCCGTCTGAAATCTGACGGATCATCAGAAATGAAGGTTTTTTGCTGGTGTTCGGGCCCTCAGGCCAGTGGGCCAGTCATTCCAAGGGATCGGTGTCGTCGACTTGCTCGAAGACCCGCTTGACCTTGCCGACCTCGGTGCGCGGCATAGAGCCCTCGGGCACCATCTCGACGTCGGCTCGGATTCGGATGCGTTCCGTGATCATCCTGGCCAGGCGTTCGGCGCCGGCGACCAGGTTGGTGGCCGAGCTGGCCGCTGTCGTGGCCTCGGCGCGAACCCGGAGTTCGACCATGGGACCCCGGCGGTCCACGACGATGGCGTAGTTGGCACCCACGTCTGGATCGTCCATCAGGACGGCCTCGATCTCGCGCGGGT
>ENA-UZXA01005315-UZXA01005315.1-metagenome-genome-assembly--contig:-Day-1-1m-contig-5315_pt1 | contig 10482 bp, 10 predicted proteins | sample MGYA00260336_ERZ794896 | MGnify/ENA metagenome assembly ERZ794896
GGCCGGGTTGACCATCTCGTGGGGATCCTCCCCATGGTCGTACTTCTCATGCTCCTGTTCGCCGGAGACCACGAACAGGACGTTGGGGCGACCGTCGCTCATACCTCGATTTCGTCATCCACGGGTCGGCCCGACTCGGGGTCGATGGGCAGGGGACGGACCTTCGAACGGCGGCGACGACGGTCCGGGATCATGTCCCGCATCCCTTCCAGGCGACCGAAGCAGAGCAGCCGGTCGTTGGCCTCCAGCATGCGCTGGCCACGTGGGTTGGGGATGACCTGAGCCCCCCGATGGAGGGTCAGCACCGAGATGTCGCGGTCCAGAAGCCCGCTCTCGCCAATGGTCTGGCCGACCCACAAACCGTCCTCCCGTACCAGCATCTCAGCTACCCCGTAGCCGGTGCTCACCGACAGGCGCTGGCGAACGTCCAGTTCCGGGAACGCCACCTGGTTGTCGACGAAGTCCACGACCTCCCCGGCGATGTCCAACCCCGTGGCCTCCTCGATGCCCTCGAGGCCCGGTGAGGAGTTGACCTCCATGACCAGCGGTCCGTCCGTCCCCTCCAGCATGTCCACCCCTGCCACCCGAAGTCCCATGATCTGGGCGGCCCTCACGGCCGTTGCCTCGTACTCCTCGTCCAGGTCCACTGCCTCGACGGTGCCACCCCTGTGCACGTTGGAACGAAACTCGTCTCCGGCTGCGGTCCGGCGCATGGCGCCCACCACTCGGTCACCGACCACCAGCGCCCGTACGTCCCGCCCCCTCGATTCCTCCACGAAGGCCTGTATAAGCACGTTCTGCTTTGCGCTCTGCAGGGTCTCGATGATGGCCGAGGCGACCCGAGTGTCCGGGGCGAGGATCACCCCGATCCCCTGGGTCCCCTCCAGCAGCTTGATGACCACCGGCGCACCGCCGACCCGTTCGATGGCCGGCAGCACGTCGTCTCGGTTGCGGGCGAAGGCCGTCGCCGGGATGCCGATCTCGTGTCGGGACATGATCTGGATGGCCCGGAGCTTGTCCCTCGAGTTGGCGATGCCATTGGAGGTGTTCGGCGTGTAAACGTCCATCTGTTCGAACTGGCGCACCACAGCCGTTCCGAAGTAGGTGATGGATGCGCCGATACGTGGGATCACGGCGTCGTAGTCGTCAATCGGTCGGCCCCTGTACTGAAGGTCAGGGTCGTCGCTGGCCAGGTCGATGGCGAACCTGAGCGTGTCCAGCACGTCGACCTCGTGGCCCCGGTCTAGCGCCGCGAGGTGCAACCGCATCGTCGAGTACGAATCGGGCTGTCGGGAGAGGATCGCGAGCTTCACGCCGGCTCCGGGATCGGGTGGGGACATTCTGGTGGCACCATTATGGGACGAATCGGTGGGTGGACGCCCGCCGAACAGCTAGGAGACGACCTCGTGCCCGAGAAGAAGCGGAAGCGTTCACCAAAGAAGCCGCCGCCCGCCCTCGGGTGGCGTGAGTGGGTGGGCCTGCCCGACCAGGGCGTGGACTGGCTGAAGGCCAAGGTCGACACCGGGGCCCGGACGTCGTCGTTGCATGCACCGGGCCTGCACACCTTCGAGGTGGAAAATCGGGAGTGGGTGCGCTTCTCGATCTATCCGTGGCAACGTTCGACGGCAGATGCCGTCCAGGTTGAGGCCCGGGTCCTGGACCGTCGGCTCGTGCGATCGTCCAGTGGGATCACCGAGCGTCGCCCCGTGGTGATCCTCCCTTTGCAGTTCGGATCCACGGTGGTCGACGTCGAGTTCACCCTCACCAGACGGGACCAAATGGGGTTCCGGATGCTGCTGGGTCGTCAGGCGCTGCGGGGCCGGTTCCTGGTCGACACCGGACGGTCCTACCTGCTGGGCCAGCCGCCTCGCACCGAACGACAGGCCAACCGGGCCCCCGATTCTGTGGCGGGTTCCGGTACTGGTTCCAAGACAGGTTCCAAGGCGCGTGAGCACCCCGAAGCGGTCCCCGATCCAGAGCCGGGACAGACTCCGACCAATGGCTGAACACGGATCGATCATCGTCGGCGGGCACGAGGTCCGACAGGGCACCACCGACCACTTCGAATTGCCCATCGGTCGTCTGGTAACCGGAACCGACATGGCCCTACCCGTCCGGGTGGTCCACGGGGCCAAGCCCGGGCCGACCGCCTGGCTGAACGCGGCCATCCACGGCGACGAGGTGGGTGGCGTGGAGGTCATTACCCGGGTGCTTCGGGATCTCGACCCGATGGCCATGCGGGGAACGGTGCTAGCCGTGCCGGTGGTCAACGTGTGGGGCTTCGTGGGCGGAGACCGGTTCCTGCCCGACCGCCGCGACCTCAACCGCTCGTTTCCGGGGTCACCATCGGGTTCGCTGGCCGCCCAGATCGCCCACCTTTTCATGACCGAGGTGGTGGGCCGCTCAGTGGTGGGCATCGACCTCCACACGGCGAGCGACCACCGGTCGAACCTGCCTCAGATCCGGGCTGATCTGGACGACCCGGAGACCCGGCGTCTGGCCGAGGCCTTCAGTGCTCCTGTGATGGTGCACGCCCGAAACCGGGCCGGGACACTGCGGCAGGCCGCCACGCGACGTGGGGCCACCGTGTTGCTCTACGAGGCCGGTGAGGCGCTGAGATTCGACGAGACGGCCATCGCCACCGGAGTGGACGGGGTACGACGAGTGCTGGCCGCCATCGAGATGATCGACGGGCCGACCGCTGCGGATGACCCGTCTGCCGAGTCCCGGGCCACCGGCTGGGTCCGGGCCGGGCGCAGCGGCATCCTCCACCTGAGCGTCGACCTGGGTGACCGGGTCGAGCACCGACAGGTGCTGGGCACCATCGACGACGCCTTCGGTAACGCGGTGGCCGCCGTCCGGGCGTCGAGGGGCGGCATGGTCATTGGGGTGACCCGCTCGCCGCTGGTAAACCGCGGCGACGCGGTGGCCCACCTGACCGAAATCACCTGAACGAGGTCTACGGGAGCAGCCGGGCGGAAGGGAACCCGATGGACGTCGCTACGCTGGCGGCTCTCCGCGGGTGTAGTTCAATGGTAGAACCCCAGCTTCCCAAGCTGATGACGGGAGTTCGATTCTCCTCACCCGCTCGCCGTCCCCGATCCTCATGCCCCCGGCCATTCGCACATCATTGAACTGGTTGACGCCACACTGATCTCATCGGCACCGCCCAGATCCGGTCGTCGATCTAAAACGGAATCCCTCCGCTGTAGAGGAAGGCGCCGTACCGGAAGTTGTCCTAGAGCTTGTCCAGAGCCAGATAAGACCCCGAGCATCAGTTCGGTCCACGCTCATCGACGCCTTGATCTCGAGTCCGGCGACCTCGCCATGGACCACCAAGACCCCGTGGAACCCCTTGCCAACTAGTCAAAGGTTTGACTAGATTACGATGATGCGAACCCTCGAAAGCCATGTCTGCGGGTTCTGGCACTCTCCGGCCGCCGACGGCACGGTGACCCACCACGCCGTCACCGGCGTACCGGTGGCGTCGGTGTCCAGTACGGGAATCGACTTCAGCGCGACAACCGCCTACGCCCGCGATGTCGGTGGCCCCACCCTCCGCTCGATGAGCTTCCATGAGCGGGCCGCTCTCCTCAAGGCCGTGGGCCAACTCCTGCTGGCCGAGAAGGAATCGCTGTACATCCTCTCCACAGCCACCGGTGCCACCCGAGCCGACTCGTGGATCGACATCGAGGGTGGGGCCGGGGTATTGCTGGGTTACGCGTCCAAGGGTCGCCGCGAACTGCCCAACGGGACCGTGCTGCTGGAGGGTGAGCCCGAGGTTCTAGCCCGAGACGGTTCGTTCCTGGCCGCCCACGTGGCTACCTCGCGCCTCGGTGTGGCCGTGCAGGTCAACGCCTTCAACTTCCCCATCTGGGGGGCACTCGAGAAGCTGGCCCCGGCGTGGCTGGCTGGCGTGCCGGCCATCATCAAGCCGGCCACCCCCACCGCCTTCCTGACCGAGGCCATGGTCCGCCTCATCGTCGATTCCGGGCTGGTGCCCGACGGTGCACTCCAGTTGGTGTGTGGAAGCGTCAGCGGCCTGCTCGACCACCTTGACGGTCAGGATCACGTGGCCTTCACCGGCTCGGCCGACACGGCAGCGGTCCTTCGGGCCCACCCGACACTGGTGGCCCGCTCGGTCCGATTCAATGCCGAAGCCGACTCGCTGAACGCGGCAATCCTCGGCATAGCCGCCACACCAGGCACCACCGAGTTCGACCTCTTCACCTCCGAAGTGGTTCGGGAAATGACCGTCAAGGCCGGACAGAAGTGCACGGCCATCCGGCGGGCACTCGTCCCCGCGACGCAGCTCGACGCTGTGGCCGACGCGCTAGCCACCGCGTTGGCCGACGTGCGGGTCGGCGACCCCGCCGATGAATCCACCCAAATGGGGGCCCTCGTCGGCACCACGCAGCGCGAGGAAGTACGCGGCGCGGTCATGAGCCTGCGATCGGCCACCGACGTGGTTGTCGACGCCTGCACCTTTCATGACGTCGACCCATCGGTCGGCGCCTTTCTGGCCCCCACCGTGCTTCGAGCCACCGATCCCACCGCCCGGTCTATCCACGCCACCGAGGCATTCGGTCCGGTCTGCACGCTCATTGGCTACGACGGTCCCGACGACGCCATCCGGCTGGCCGCTCTTGGCGCCGGCAGCCTGGTGGCCTCAGTGGTCACCCCCGACGTTGACGAGGCCGCGACCCTCACCCTGGGCATCGCTGCCCACCACGGACGAGTCCACGTGCTGGACGCCTCGACGGCCGCCACCTCCACCGGCCACGGCTCGCCGCTGCCCACCCTCGTGCACGGCGGCCCCGGACGGGCCGGCGGCGGCGAGGAGATGGGTGGCCTTCGGGGCATCCGCCACCACATGCAGACCTCGGCGATTCAGGGCTCGCCCGACGTGCTCACCGCGGTGACCGGCCAATGGATGCCCGGCGCCACCCGCCACGTCGATCGGGGCCACCCGTTCAAACTCCACTTCGACGACCTGGAACTCGGTACGGCCATCCGGACCGACAGTCGCACGGTCACTCTGGAGGACATCGAGGACTTCGCCCACAGCACCGGCGACCACTTCTACGCCCACATGGATGAACAGGCCGCAGCAGCCAGCCCGATCTTCGGCGGGCGGGTGGCCCACGGTTACCTCGTGCTGTCCTTGGCCGCCGGCCTGTTCGTGTGGCCTGATCCGGGGCCAGTGCTGGCCAACTACGGCATCGACCGGTGTCGCTTCGCCAAACCCACCTACCCGGGCGACACCCTGACCGTCTGGCTGACCGCCAAGCGAAAGACCCTGCGAACCGGTGCCGGCTACCGCGAGGTGGCATGGGACGCCCAGGTGGTCAACCAGGCCGCCGAGGTGGTGGCCGCCTATGACGTGTTGACCATGGTGGCCAATCGTCCCGGCGTGAACGGCGCGGCCGAGTCGAAACCAGCCTGATGGGACGTACCTGGGCATCGATGGACGAGTTCGAGGCGTTCCTCGACGACGGCGGCACCGTCGAGGTCGACGACGAGATGCCCGACGACTACCGGCAGGCGGTGTTCGCCTTCATCGAGATGCACGCCAACTCCGAACTCATGGGTGGTCTCACCGAACGAGACTGGATTCCCCGTACCCCCGGGCTTCGCCACAAGATGGCCGTCCTGGCCAAGACCCAAGATGAGATCGGCCACGGCCACCTGCTCTACATGGTGGCTGCCGACATGGGACTCAAGACCCGCCGCGAGATGCTGGAGGACCTGTTTGCCGGGCGGTCCAAATTCCACAACGTCTTCCACTACCGGGCCGCCACGTGGGGCGACCAGGTTGCCATCTCGTTCCTGGTCGATGCCGCGGCACTGGCCAGCCAGCAGGCCGTGTTCAAGAACTGCTCCTACGGCCCCTACCGGCGGATCCTGAAGCGGATCATTGCCGAGGAGGGGTTCCACATGCGGATGGGCGAGGAGCGGATGATGCTCATCGCCGAGGGCACCGACTTCCAGCAGGTCATGTTCCAGCAGTCGCTGAACAACTGGTGGTGGCCGGCCCTGCAGTTGTTCGGGCCTGATTCCAAGCCCGACGACGTGCTGCTGCGGTGGCACATCAAGTCAGAACGCAACGAGGTGCTACGGGCCCGTTGGGTACAGAAGTTCGCACCGATGCTTATCTCGTACGGATTCACCATTCCCGATCCAGGCCTCGTCCACGATGCCGAGGCCGATACGTGGACTGCCGGTCCCATTGACTGGGAACCGCTGAAGCGCACCCTGGCCATGGGCGGGCCCGACTCGGCCCGACGCATCGGCGAGGCAGCCGCCAACTGGGCCGACACCCGCTGGGTGCGCGAGGCCATGGACAACGCACCCGACCGGGCCGCCGGAGCCCCAGCATGACGTCGATCCCGACCGTGGAGGCCGTGCGAGCCGCGGTGGCCACAGTGGATGACCCGGAGTACCCGGGCATCTCCATTGTCGACCTCGGCCTTCTGGAGTCGGTCGAGGTACGGCCAGACGGCGACGTGGTGGTCGGCCTGGTGCCGACCTTTTCGGGTTGCCCCGCACTGGCCATGATCGCCGAGGACGTCCACGCGGCCGTCGCCGCCGTTGGCGGGGTGACCGGCCCCCGGGTGGACATCCGCTGGCTCAGCGGTCCGGTGTGGACCGTGGAACGCCTGACCGGTACCGCCCGACGGACCATGGCTGAAGAGTTCACGGTTGCCGTCCGCATCGGTGCCGGCCCCGTGCCGTGCCCTCGCTGCGGCGGCGATACCGCCGAAGAGTCGATGTTCGGCCCCAGTCGGTGTCGGGCTGTCCACGTGTGCCATTCGTGTACCGAGGTCGTGGAGGTGATGCGGGCCTAGACCCGCCAACACCATGAAGCGCTACGAGGTGTTCCTCAAAAAGGACGGTCGGGACGAGTACCGCCATGCCGGGTCGCTGGACGCACCCGACGACGAGTTGGCCCTCGTGTTGGCCCGCGAGTCCTACCTGCGCCGAGCCGAGGCCGACCGGTTGTGGTTGGTCGACCGGGAGCATCTGGTGGTGGGCAATACCGACTTCGTTGCCCCCAACGCAGACAAACCCCACCGCCACAACGACGGCGAACGCATCGCCGAACGGCGGAAGCGCCTCCGCGAGGCACAGAAATACACCGGAGAGGATGCATCATGACCGGCCCGTGGAACGCCGACATCCGGGAGTTCGTCCTGGCCTTCGCCGACGACGAGCACCTGATGGGCCAGCAGCACACCGAGTGGATCGGCGTGGCCCCGTTCCTCGAGGAGGATCTGGCCTTCAGCTCCATCGGGCAGGATGAGTTAGGTCACGCCGCCACGCTGTACGCCATCGTGGCCGGCGAAGGAGACCCCAACCGTGAGGGAGGCATCGACGACCGGCGACTCGACGCTTTGGCCTTCGACCCCGACCCCTCACGGTGGCGCTCGGCACATCTGGTAGAGGCCACCACTGACGACTGGGCCCATGCGCTAGTTCGGCACTGGCTCTACGACACCGCCGAACAACTCCGATGGGAGCTCGTTGCCGAGTCCACACTCGAACCACTCGCCGGCGCAGCTGCCCGTGCTGAACGCGAGGAGTGGTTCCACCGTCGCCACGCCGACGGCCTGCTAGACGTGCTGCTACCGGCACCCGGTGCTGGCGACCGGCTCCGGGCGGCGTTGACCGACCTGCTCCCCCTCGCCGTGGGCCTCTTCGACCCGGTGGCCGGCGAGGTCCAGGCGGTGGCGTCAGGCGTGACGATCGCACCGTTCGATTCCAGAATGCCCGAGTGGGCTGACCGAGTCCGAGCCCGCTTCGACGGCGACCTCTCATCGATCGACCTGTCACCGTCCGACCGGGCGACCCCAACCGGTCGGACGACTCGCAGTAATGCCTTTGGTCCACTGTTGTCGAGGATGCGCGAGGTACTCGACCTCGACCCCGCCGCTATCTGGTAGTTGCTGCCACCGACCTGCCCACCCGACGACCCCTCCCGTCCGCGTTACGGTTCGCGACCATGGTGCTGGGCCCCGACGAGGTGATCGTCGCCGACGATTACCACACGGCCGGCGAGCCGTTCCGCATCGTCGACCTGGGCCCGATGGAGGGCACCACGGTGCTGGACCGTCGGTCGTGGGCCATGGCCAACCTCGACGACCACCGACGATTCCTGATCCACGAACCACGCGGGCACGCCGACATGTACGGCGGCATGGTCGTACCTCCCAACGAACCCGCTGGTGGAGCGGCCGGCGATCTCGGCGTGGTGTTCTTCCACAAGGACGGCTTCTCGACGGCATGTGGCCACGGCACCATCGCCATGGCCACTTGGGGCATCGACACCGGACGCCTCCAGGTACCTACCGACGGCGAGGCACCGGTGGTGGTCGACGTTCCGTCGGGACGCCTGCACACCGTCGCCAGAATGGAGGCGGGCCGGGTGGCCTCGGTGCGATTCACCAACGTCGAGTCCTTCGTGACAGCCCGCGACCTCACCGTGCAAACCAATCTCGGACCGGTGACCGCCCACGTGTCGTTCGGCGGCGCGTTCTACGCCTCGGTGTCCATTGACAAGCTGTCCGTCTCCTGTTGCCCCTCTGACGTAGACCAACTGATCGTCCTCGGTCGGGAGATCAAGGCGGAGCTGGCCGATCACCCGTCAGTCGTCCATCCGACCGACAACCGGCTGTCCGGCCTCTACGGCACGATTCTCCACGAGACGGTCATGTCGAACTGCGGGTCGCTCCATCAGCGAAACGTGACGATCTTCGCCGACGGTCAGGTCGACCGGTCGCCCTGCGGGTCAGGAACCTGTGCCCGACTGGCTCTGCTCCACGATGCCGGTGACCTCGATGTCGGCGCCACCTTCCTAAACGAGGGTGTGGCCGGTGGCGTGTTCGACGCCCGGGTCGAGGCAGCTACCAGCACCGGGATCATCCCGAGCGTGGAGGGCTCGGCCCATCGGCACGCCACCACGACCTTCCACCTCGACCCACATGATCCCATGAACCTGGGATTCTTGTTCCGATGACCCGTCGCTCAATACCGGCCCCGCTATGACAGGCCTCCCCCATTTCGATGCCAAGGCCATCCGAGCGGTGGTCGACATGCCGACCTGCATCGAGGCCCTCCGGGAGGGCAGCCGGGAGTTGGGCAAGCTCCACCCCCGGGCTCAGGTACCGCTCGGCCCGGGCGACGACTTCCTGATGATGCCGGCGGTGTCGCCAGCCGGGATCGGAGTGAAGATCGTCAACGTCGTCTCGGGCAACCGCGACCGGGGACTACCCCTCATCCACGGCTTCTACCTCTACTGCGATCGGGAGACCGGGGTGCCGGCGGCCACGCTGGACGGCTCGGCGCTGACCACCCTGCGTACTCCGGCGGCTTCGGCTCTGGCTGCAGACCTCCTGGCTAGTCGAGATGCGACGACGCTCGGTGTGTTCGGCACCGGTATCCAAGCCCGAGGCCACATCGAGGCGATGCTGGTGGTGCGACCAGGCATCGACCGCATCGTGGTGTCCGGTCGAACTGCCGCTTCGGCGGTCGGCTTCGTGGCCGACCCCGACGTGCAGGCGTTGGCTGGCGATCGGGAACTGGTGAGCGGAACGCCCGAGGAGACCGCGGGGTGTGCCCTGGTGTGCGGTTGCACCTCGTCGACCGAGCCGGTGATTCCCACGACCGCCGTCCGTCCGGGCGCCCACGTGGGGTTGGTCGGCAGTTACTCGACGGCCCGCCGGGAGGTCGAGGCCGAGCTGCTGGCCAGGGCCACGGTCTTCGTCGATGACCGCCATGCCGCAGCCCACGAGGCCGGTGACCTGATGGTGCCCGCCGAGGCCGGCGACTGGTCATTCGATGCGGTGGCCGGTGACCTCGCCGAACTCTGCCTTGGAACCGCTGGGCGACGAGACGATGACGAGATCACCTTGTTCAAGTCAGTCGGCCTGGCCGTCTGGGACCTGATCGTGGCCGGAGCAATCGTCCGGGCTGACTGAACACACCGCCCAGACGGCAAGCAGTCAAACCTTTGATTATCTAGGAGACCGATCGTTAGGATCCCCTGATGCCCCTCCCCTTCGACCCCGTGGACACCATCGGTCTTCCCGCAGAGCAGAAGCGCTCACTGCAGGGCGAACGCCTGTCCGCGCTGGTGGACCGACTGGCCACCGGCGACAACGCCTTCTGGTCCGAACGTCTGGCTGACATCGCCCCGGCGTCGATCACCTCGGTGGACGATCTCACCCGCCTGCCGTTCACCGTCAAGCAGGACCTCCGCGACCAGTACCCGTTGGGCATGGTCACAATCCCGGTGGAGGCCACCACCCGTCTCCACGCCAGTTCCGGCACCAGCGGGAAGCCGACGATTGTCGTCTACACCCCCGCTGACCTCGCCATCTGGGCGGAGGTGAATGCCCGGGCCCTTGCCCTGGCCGGCACCCGATCCGACGACATCCTCCACAACGGCTACGGCTACGGCCTGTTCACCGGTGGCCTCGGCCT
>ENA-UZXA01004370-UZXA01004370.1-metagenome-genome-assembly--contig:-Day-1-1m-contig-4370_pt1 | contig 10453 bp, 11 predicted proteins | sample MGYA00260336_ERZ794896 | MGnify/ENA metagenome assembly ERZ794896
AACTTTTCTAAAAGCGGAAGATTGAGCTTCGGAACAATTGGATAAACTTGCAGAGGGTTTCATCCGAGTTGCAGTAAATAGTAAAAAACAGGTGCAGCGAGCATATGACCGTCAATCCGGTCGAGGATACCTCCGTGTCCGGGCAGCAGAGTTCCGGAATCTTTGACGTCGCAGAGTCGTTTTATTTTTGATTCAACCAAATCACCAAGTTGTCCTACAACCGCCAGCAGCATGGCCAGCACTAAACCGTAAAACCAGAACATTGACATCGTAAGTTCGCCAAAAACCGCACCTACAATTCCTCCGCCTACAACTCCGAAAAAACTGCCTTCCCATGTTTTTTTCGGACTGATACTAGGCGCCAGCAGTGTTTTTCCAAAACGTTTTCCACCAAAATATGCGAAAATATCACTGAAGCTAACGACCAGTAATAGGTAAAAAAGCAGGGGAGTACCCTCCGGAAGACCTTTGATCAATGTAATGTGCAGCACGCTCCAGACTGCCCAAACCATTCCGAATAAACCGAAGCCCAAAGCTGATAATTTAGTGAGTTCGCTTTTAGGTGTAAATACCAATTCATAAAATATCCAACCCACTACACTGATCAATAAGGCGGCATGAAGTCCTGTCTGCCCCGCTAACGCGCCTAAACCCATCAGTACTGCAGTTCCCGGCAACAGCCATTCCGGAAGTAATCCTGGAGTTTCATCACCCGTAGCTTTAGCAAGCATACTGGTTAGTTCCTGTGCTCCGATGAACGTAACCACAAGCACCAGGAGTCCAACGACAAAAGTAGGAGAAAAGAGCAGAAGGGCAATTCCTGCAGCCAGTGGGAATCCGGTTTTGACCCTTGCGGACAAGTCAGATGGAGATGAGGCATCACTCATAAAAAATCTCAGGCAGAGGTTTCGGAAATTTTGGATTTTTTAGTATTGTTAGCAGGCAGTGGAATATCCGCAGAGAATTTGGAATCTGCTCTGGAAGCAGTTACGCCTCCCATTCTGCGTTTTCTCTGCTGGTACTCAAACAGTGCTTCATGTAAATTCTCTTTAGTAAAATCAGGCCATAAAACATCTGTAAAAAAATATTCCGTGTAGGCTGCCTGCCAAATCAAAAAGTTGGAGATACGTAGTTCACCACTTGTACGAATAATCAAATCCGGATCCGGCACACCAACTGTGTAGGTTTTTGCAGAAATTAAAGACTCATCAATATTTTCCGGTTCTAAAGCTCCCTCTTTAACCTCTTCCGCCAGCATCCTGACTGCACGCACGAGTTCGTCCCGGCCTCCGTAGTTCAATGCTAAATTCAATAATAAACCACTATTCCCTGCAGTCGAATCCAAAGCGTGGCTTAAGCGTTCCTGCAGAAAATCCGGAAGACCGTCACGGTCACCAATCAGCTTAAAACGCACATTGTTTTTGAGCATTGTATCCAGTTCTTTTTTGAGGAATTCAAAAAAAAGATTCATCAGTGCCGAAACTTCTTTTTTTGGACGCTGCCAGTTTTCTGTTGAAAATGCGTACAAAGTCAGAACGGGTAATTTTAACTCAGCTGCCGCTTCAACACAGGCACGTACCGACTTGACGGCATAGCGATGCCCCTCAAATCTTGGCATGCGGCGTTGTGTGGCCCAGCGTCCGTTGCCGTCCATGATTATGGCGACATGTTCAGGCAGGGCTGCTTTGTCAATTTTGTCTAAAAAACTCATTGCGGGAAATGAAATATGTTCTCTCAGGAAATAAATTACTTGTTTCAGATTAGGCTAGTACTGGAGTCAAGGCAAGATTATTGTAGAACTGTCTGCTCAGCATTTACGCAGAATATCAAGCTTGACCGAGCCGTAACGTCGGTGTTTCAGCAGATCCATAATTTCTGGAAACTTTATTTCTCTGGAGTCTTGTGATTCAACTACTATGATTGATCCTGTCCGGATTGCAGGAAGAAATGCCAGTTTTTCCAGCATATGATCGTATTCTTTTCCGGAAAATGGCGGATCAAGAAAAGCAAGGCAAGGGTTTTCAGGGTCAGCAAAATGGGAAATCCAATGTACAGCACGGTCCTGCACAAGTTCAAATCTTCCCTGCCCTGGAGACATCAATTCAACATTTTGTTGGAGAATTTTCAGATGCCTGCGGGATGCTTCAATGAATATCGCGTGCTTTGCACCGCGGCTTAATGCTTCCAAACCCAGCGCTCCACTGCCTGCGTAAAGATCCAGCACGGTTAGCTCGTCCCAGCTTAACAGGGAAGAAAGAAGGTTAAAAAGTGCTTCCCGAACCCGATCCGAAGTTGGCCGTACATCATTTCCGGTAGGAACTTTTAGTTTTCTGCCGCGGTATTCTCCGCCGATAATGCGTAACATTACTAGTTATCCGGTTTTGCTTCTGTTTGCGACTGCATCAACGATTGTGATAAGCTCATACTTCATAATTTTCAACTAAAGAATTAACAATGACAACAGCTATTTTAGTGCATTTGGGACTGGGCAGCAACTTGGGAAATCGTCTTGATTTCCTGAATCGGGCCTGCAGCGAATTAACAGCAGTGACTTTGCGTGATTTTCGCGCTTCCGCAATCTATGAAAGTGAACCACTTTTGAAGATGAAACAGCCCAATTATTACAATCAGGTTGTTTGTGGTTGGACCAAACTTTCTCCTGTTGAACTGGTGGAAAATTGTCAGCAAATTGAAAACAGGCTGGGGCGTGTACGCAACGAACGCTGGGGTTCGAGAAAAATTGACCTTGATATTCTAAGTTACGGTAATGATATTGTTGATACCGAAAAATTGAAAATTCCGCACCCGGAAATGGAAAAACGCAGTTTTGTTTTGCTGCCGTTGCTTGAACTCAGTCCGGATTGGGTGCATCCGGAAAGCGGGAATAGTATCCGGATGCTGTGGGAAAAATGGTTGAAAACGAATGACGAGGAACTTCCTCAAGCTCTAAAACCAAAAAATCATTCGAGCTGATCGTAGGCTCGTATGGTGAGAAATTCTTCAAACGCATCTTCACTGACCAGTGAAATAAATAAGTCTGTCGCCTGCTTCATCTTCTCTTCATTGTAGGCTCCTCCGTAAGTTTCCCGGATTTTGGCTAGTTCTTCCGGAATAATGCTTTGTACCATTTCAATTGTTATTTTGCGCCCGTCCTCCAGTTTACCTTGCGGGTGACGGCACCATTGCCAAATTTGTGACCTTGAAATTTCCGCAGTTGCTGCGTCTTCCATCAAATTAAAAATAGCCACGGCTCCTGTGCCACCCAACCATGCTGCTATGTATTGAATGCCTACACTGATGTTGTTGCGTAAGCCGGATTCCGTTATTTTTCCTCCGGGAATCTGAAATTCCAGTAGCATTTCCGCACTAACCTGAACATCTTCACGCATTCGATGTTTTTGGTTTACGCGGCCTTCTTCAAAGGCTTTGCTGAAGACTTCAGTACATACAGGAACAAGATCAGGATGCGCGACCCATGATCCGTCAAAACCGTCTTGTGCCTCCCGTTCTTTGTCTTGTTGAACTTTTTCCATGGCAACACGGTTGACTTCTGCATCACGGCGGCTGGGAATAAACGCGGCCATTCCCCCAATCGCGTGAGCGCCTCGTTTGTGGCAAGTCTTCACCAGCAATTCAGTATATGCACGCATCAGCGGAACTGTCATCGTCACCTGCGCCCGGTCCGGCCAGATAAATTCAGGCACATGTCGAAATTTCTTGATCACACTGAACATATAATCCCACCGTCCTGCGTTAATTCCTGCCATGTGACCGCGTAACTCGTAGAGAATTTCTTCAATTTCAAAAGACGCTAAAACAGTTTCCAGCAGAACCGTGGCTTTGATAGTTCCGTAAGTGACGCCAAGTTCCTGCTCTGCAAATGCGAAGACCTCATCCCATAAACGGGCCTCCAAATGATTCTCCAGCTTTGGTAGGTAGAAATAAGGGCCAGTACCTTTTTCCAATGTCCGTTTAATGTTATGGAATAAATAGAGCCCTGCATCCACCAGTGAACCTGAGGCAACTTCACCATCAATCAGAATATGTTTTTCTTCCAAATGCCAGCCGCGTGGACGTACAATCAGTGTAGCCAATTCTCCGTCATTGAGATGATATTCCTTAGCGTCCGGACTAGTAAATTCAAGCGTTCGTTCATAGGCAGCGGACAAGTTGGCCTGTCCCTGGATCTGATTGTACCAGTTGGGCGTAATCGAGTCCTCTAAATCCGCCATGAATATTGTTGCTCCGGAATTAAGAGCGTTAATCATCATCTTTGCTTCAGCCGGTCCTGTAATTTCACAACGCCGATCCTGCAGATCTTCCGGAATTGGATCCACTTGCCAGCTGCCTTTCCGAACTGACTCCGTTTCTCTTAAAAAAGTAGGATTCATTCCTGAAAGAATTTGTTGATGAGTTTCCGAGCGGCGTTCCAATAGGGACTTGCGGGTGCCGTTGAACATTTGGTGTAACTTGACTAAAAATTCCTGCGCATCTTCTGTCAGTATTTTGTCAAAACCCGGATGCATTTTTCCGGCAATCGTGATGGATTCCATAAATTTCTTAATTAATTGTACATTTTCAAATAGTTAAGAATAATTGAAAATGATAAAAGTATCAATAGAATAATTTTGAACATGTGAATCTTTTGAGAGAGGCTCAGGCAGAATATATAAACCATATCCGAATTCCATACCTTCATAATTTGATGCATTGATTGCATTTTACTGTTTAAGAACTCATCCAGGGCAGTTTGTTTAAATCAACATTGCCTCCGGTAATAATCACACCGACTCGTTTTCCTGCAAAGATATTTTTGTTTTTTAGGATGGTCGCTAGCGGTACTGCACTTGAAGGTTCAATGACGATTTTCATTCTTTCCCAAATGAGCTTCATTGCATCAATAATTTCCTGCTCGGTAGCAATCAGAATATCTTCAACATGTTTTGAAACAAAATGCCACGTCAAATCTTTTAGTGGAACCTTCAGGCCGTCAGCCACCGTAACCGGATCTTCATCTGCAATGATGTGTCCAGCTTTGAAAGATCGGTATGCATCATCTGCATTTTTCGGTTCTGCCGCAAAAATTTTTATTTCCGGAGCAACACTCGACAAGGTCAGACAACTTCCGGAAACCATCCCGCCACCGCCTATCGGAGCTACTACTGCATCCAAGCCTTCCGTTTGCTCCAACAACTCCAATGAGCATGTTGCCTGACCGGATATAACTCTCGGATCATTGTAAGGATGCACAAAATCCGCTCCTGATTCAGCCACAACTTTGGCGGAAGTTTCTTCGCGCGATCTAGAACAGGGATCACACTCGACTATGGTTCCGCCGTATCCTCGCACAGCTGCTTTTTTTGGTTCAGGAGCTGTATGCGGCATAACAACTGTTACTGGTATCCCTTTCTTCCCTGCAGCATAAGCCAGTGAGAGAGCGTGATTCCCTGAAGAATGAGTTGCGACCCCTTTCATAGCCACTTCATTACTCAAACCAAAAACTGCATTCGCGGCTCCCCGTACTTTGAAGACCCCTGCCTTCTGGAAATTTTCACACTTGAAAAATAATTCCGCGCCACTCATTTCATTCAAAAAAGAACTGCTTAAAACCGGTGTCTTGTGAATGTGAGGCTTGATTCGCTCTTGTGCCGTTTCCACATCAATGAATGTTGGAATGTACATGTTAATCACCTTTTATTTTATAGAATTGAAATAAAATTCTTGGGCGGTTGAAACTACGAAACCCAAAAAAACAGGAAAACCCAAATCGACCATAGCCGGCACTGATTTTACATGTTAATTAATACTGTTACAAGGAGAAGGAGGGTCAGACCAACTATATTTAATAATATTTTTTGATGTAAAATTAAGCAATATAGACCGTGATATTAGTTATAAATTAAGAATATTGATGATTAATAAATAATCAAAAAAAATTATTTTGTATAAAATATTAGCAAATCAAATCTGCTGAATCGTAATTAAAGGGTGTTAATAATTTATATTACTATCATTAAAACAATGTATTAGAGATATTTTATGAAAAAAATGTCCTTGGGCATAATCCTTGAGATAGTAAGTGTATGCATAAGTTAAGTTGTTAATAATTAAAAAGGAAGGATATGAAAAAAATAGAAGCGATCATTAAACCATTTAAGCTTGATGAGGTCAAGCAGGGGTTGTCAGAAATTGGTACTGTCGGAATGACGGTATTAGAGGTCAAAGGTTTTGGGCACCAAAAAGGACATACGGAATTGTATAGAGGCGCAGAGTACGAAGTGGACTTTATTCCAAAAACTAAAATAGAAATTATAGTTCCTGATGATAAAGTTGCATCTGTTCTGGAAACAATTGAGCAAAAAGCGAAAACCGGCAAAATCGGTGACGGCAAAATTTTTGTTTATGACGTTGCTCAAACTATCAGAATCAGAACCGGACAAACAGGTAACGACGCACTTTAATATTTTATAACAAAAATTTGCAATACATAAAGGAGATGAAATGGAATTTTCAGTAGAAATGAAATACGTACTGGACAGCTTTTGGTTACTGATCAGTGGATGCCTCGTCATGTGGATGGCAGCCGGGTTTGCCATGCTGGAAGCAGGATTAGTACGCACAAAAAATACAACAGCCATCCTGACTAAGAACATAACCCTCTACGCACTTGCTTGTGTGGCATATTATTATGTGGGATACAACTTAATGTATGGAAGTGGAAACGATTTTGTTGGAAGTGGATTGATGATGTCAGGGACTTCTGCAGACGGCCACAGTTTGCTTTCGGATTTCTTTTTTCAGGTTGTTTTTGTAGCCACCGCTGCTTCGATTGTTTCAGGAACGGTTGCGGAGAGAATCAAGTTTTGGCCCTTCATGGGATTTACGCTGGTTTTAACTGCGGTTATTTATCCAATTCAGGGTCACTGGTCCTGGGGTGGAACGAGCCTGGGCGGAATGATTGACGGTTTTAGCGATTTCGCGGGTTCGACGATAGTTCACTCTGTTGGCGGTTGGGCGGCACTTGCCGGTGTTTTATTATTGGGTGCCAGAAAAGGAAAATTTGGTGCAGACGGTTCCATTCACCCAATACCGGGCTCCAATTTACCTTTGGCCACATTAGGTACTTTTGTGTTGTGGTTGGGTTGGTTTGGCTTCAATGGAGGCTCCCAGTTGGCTTTAGGTTCAAAAGACGATGTGGACGCAGTTTCTGCTGTGATCGCAAATACCAATATTGCTGCTTGTGCAGGGGCTTTGGCGGCTATGGTTATGGCTCAACTTTTATACAAAAAAGTTGATTTGACAATGGTTCTCAACGGAGCACTTTCCGGACTGGTAGCAATCACCGCCGGACCGGATTATCCAAGCATGAATTTAGCCATCCTGATTGGAGCTATTGGTGGACTTCTGGTGGTATTTGCAATTCCGATGCTTGATAAACTCAAAATAGACGATCCTGTGGGTGCCTTATCTGTTCATCTGGTGAATGGAATTTGGGGTACTTTAGCCGTAGGAATATTCAATCCGGATGTAGCCTTATTTGCCCAAATCAAAGGCATAGTTGTAATTGGCGCTTTTACATTTTTTAGTAGTCTGGCAGTCTGGGCTGTGCTGAAATATACTGTCGGAATCCGTATCGCTGAGGAAGATGAATACAATGGTGTAGATGTAAGTGAATTCGGCCTGCATGCTTATCCGGAATTTGTGGAAAGGCAAGGTGCGTAGCTGAGTTTTTGTCCAGGGTTATTATCGCGGAGGAGTTAAGTTTCCAGTTTTTTACAGCATTGCCAGCAAAACTCCTGCCGCGACCGCGGAGCCGATAACTCCAGATACATTTGGTCCCATAGCATGCATCAGTAGATGGTTTTGCGAGTTGGCTTCCAGTCCGACCTGATTTACTACACGCGCTGCCATGGGAACCGCAGAAACCCCAGCGGCGCCAATCAGCGGATTGATTGGTGAGGAGGAAAGCTTATTCATCAGCTTAGCCATCAAAACACCGGTTGCGGTGCCCACCGAAAACGCGATCATACCTAGAATGAGAATTCCCACCGTTTCGAGATTGAGAAATTCTCCTGCGGCTAATTTGCTGCCGATGCTCAGGCCGAGAAAAATAGTCACAGTATTGATCAGTGATTTTTGAATAGTGTCTGAAAGTCGATTGACCACACCGCATTCTTTTGCCAAATTTCCAAACATGAACATGCCTATCAACGGAGCTGCGGAAGGCAGCAGCAGGGCACAGAGAGCCAACGCAAGCATCGGGAATAGAATTTTTTCACGCGTGGAAACATAGCGCAACTGAGTCATTTTTATCTCACGTTCTTTCTGTGATGTCAGAAAACGCATGATCGGCGGTTGAATGATCGGCACTAGCGCCATGTAGGAATAGGCAGCAATTGCGATCGAGCCAAGGAGACGCGGAGACAGTTGGCTGGAAAGAAAAATTGCTGTAGGTCCGTCTGCTCCACCAATTATGCCGATGGAAGCAGCATCCCGGAGTGAGAAATCAATGCCCGGAATGTTGTTCAAAGCAAGTGCACCTAATAAAGTTCCGAAAATTCCGAACTGTGCGGCACCGCCGAGTAAAGCTGTTTTGGGATTTGCCAGCATTGGACCGAAATCCGTCATCGCACCCACGCCCATAAAAATTATCAATGGGAAAATTCCGGTGGTGATACCAAATTCGTAAACATAATACAACAGTCCGCCCGGTTCCGAAAGTCCGGCTAAGGGGATATTGGACAACACTGCACCGAAACCAATCGGCACCAGCAGCAACGGTTCAAACTGGTATCGAATTCCTAAATACAGCAGGATTATTCCAACACCAATCATGATCAAACGCCCAAAACCTTCCGTCCAATCCATACCCTGTCCACGAAAAAGCGCGGCCATTCCGGTAGAATTGTAAAGGTTGAGCAGCATTTCATTAAAAGCCGGTAATGCCACTACCGATCCACCACTCTCTACTTCCTCAACAATAACCGGCGCAATCCGGAGAATTCCCACCGTTTCACCGGCACCATAATGTTTGAGGTTTCGTAATCGCCAAAACACCAGCTGTCCTGAAACCCCTGAACGAAACTTAAATTTGGCACCTTTTGAATCCTTGAGTACTGCCAAAGTATCGCCGGCATAGACCCACTGATCGATTTTTGCGTCAACCCGTATAACACGTGCATCGGCGGGCATTACGATATTGATTCGTTCATCTTCGGATTGCGCAAACAAAGTCCCGGATAGTCCTAAAAAAAACAAAATCGCAAAAATCCGTACCAGCATCATTATTGATTTTAGTAAATTTTGCAGTGCGGATAAATTGAACAGATATACCTTTTTACTGTTTTGCATTGTCTTAAGTGTTCATGGTGATTAAGGTATCTCCAGTTTGCACTGTATTTCCAGCTTGTACATGAACGGCTTGTACGACTCCGGCCTGCGGAGATTTGACTTCGGATTCCATTTTCATAGCTTCCATCACCAACAGTGTTTGCTCTTTGACAACGGACTCACCGACCGCTACTTCCAGGCGTACGATGTTTCCGGGTGTGGGAGCAGGAATGTCTATTCCGGAAATCTGCGGAGCCGCGGGAGTGGACTCTGGGGTATTTCCGGAAACAACCGGTGCAACTACATTTCCACCGATATTGACTTGAACCTGGTAGGCTTTGCCGTCAACAGTGATGGTGTAATCTCTTGGGCCGGAAACAGCAGGTGCGGCTGATTTTCCAGCAGGTGGAACTTCTTTTACGACTTCGTCCGATTTTTTCCGGATTGAAGTTTTAGCTTTACCCAAAAGAAAATCAATACCTTTTGCTTCACAACTTGAAGCAATGAAGAGATTTTCCTCAGTTTCAGGCAGGTTATGTTTTTTAAGTTCTTCTTCTGCTTTTGGGATTCCCGGTTCCAGTAAGTCTAACGGGTCATCTTTGAAAACGGGTTTGTCCAACTGTTCCGCAGCTAGTTTTACAATCTCCGGATCCGGCTCAACAGGAGTTTGGCCAAAATAACCCAGTACCATATTTCCGTATGATGGATTTATTTTTTCCCATTTGCCGAGGGTCACATTGAGATAAGCCTGTTGAAAATAAAACTGTGAAACAGGTGTGACCGATGCCCCAAAACCGCCAAGCCGGACTACTTCCGACATTTCCTTGATGACTTGCGGATAGAGGTGCAAAGTTCCGGTATCACGCATCATCATCGTGTTGGCGGTCAACGCGCCTCCGGGCATTGGTGAGAACGGAATCAACGGTGAAACCATTCTTGATTCCGGTGGAAAAAAATAATCCTTGAAACTTTCAGCAAAGATTTCTTCTACCTTGATGATTTTGTCCGGATCAATGTCCAGAGTGTAATCTGTCCCTTTGAGAGCATGCCACATGGTGAGAATATCAGGCTGTCCGGTCCCACCGCTTACCGGACTCATTGCCAGATCAATCCGGTCAATTCC
>ENA-UZXA01020530-UZXA01020530.1-metagenome-genome-assembly--contig:-Day-1-1m-contig-20530_pt1 | contig 10389 bp, 8 predicted proteins | sample MGYA00260336_ERZ794896 | MGnify/ENA metagenome assembly ERZ794896
ATTGCCGAGCAATCTTATGATGGTACAGCTATTGGTATGGCAATAGCAAATGCAACAAACCGTCTAAGACATAGTGAATCAAAAAGTAAAGTTATGATATTGCTTTCTGATGGAAGCAATAATGCTGGTGAGTTAGATCCATTGACAGCTGCCGATTTGGCTGCAAAATTTAACATAAAAATTTACACTATCTGTGCAGGTACTAATCAAGATGTTTCTTTTATTCCTGGAAGAGGTTACATTAGAAATGAAATTGATGAAGAAACATTAAAATCTATTTCTAAGAGAACAAATGGTCAATATTTTAGAGCAACAAATTTATCTGGTCTTGAACAAGTATATGATACAATAGATGCTTTGGAAAGAACAGAAATTGAAATAAAAGAATTCACACAATACAAGGAACTATTTGGTTGGTTTTTAATACCTGCTTTAATTCTAGGCCTAAGTGGTCAAGTTTTAGATAGAAATATTTTTAGAAAACGTCTATGATAGAATTTAGATTTCCATTCATTCTTTATATTTATATTCCATTATTCTTAGTTTTATTATTTTGGATTTATAATAGTTATAAAAAACCTGCTTTTAAAAAAATATCAATAGCACTTCGATCACGTTTATTTTTTAATACTAGTATGAAAAGAGTTAAAATAAAAGATAGGTTTCTATTCTTATCTTTATTTTTTCTAATTTTCGCAGCATCGGGGCCACAGATTGGTGTTCGCTTAGCGCCACTTGATCGAAAAGGAATTGATTTAGTTTTTGCGATAGATGTATCTACAAGTATGAATTCAGAAGATGTTAAACCTAGTAGACTTGAAAAAGCTAAATTTGAAATATCACAGATGATCCAACAGTTAAAAGGTGATAGAGTTGCCATAATTGTTTTTGCAGGCTCTAGTCATATGTATTTACCCTTAACTATTGATTATGAAGCTGCACGTCTTTTTTTAGATCAAATAGATACAAATATGATACCAACTCAAGGTACAGCATTAAGTATGGCATTAGAAACTGGACTTTCAGCATTTACTGAAGATGATTCTAAATTTAAAGTATTAGTATTAGTTACTGATGGTGAAGATCATGAAGGTAAAGCTATTGATTTAGCCAGTAAAGCTGCAAAAAGGGGAATGATAATTCATACAGTTGGAGTTGGTACGCAAAATGGTTCATTAATACCAATAATTGATAAGCAAGGTATTAGAGCTTATAAAAGAGATAGTAACGGTAAGTTAATAACATCAATTCTTAATGAAAAAATCCTAAATGATATAGCTTCATCAGGAAATGGAACTTATGTTCGATTTGATAACAAACCAGCAAACTTTAAAAATATCACTAAGGCAATTGACAGTATGGAAAAACGAATACTTAAATCTCAAATCTTTAGTGAGTATGAAGACCGTTATCAATCTTTTGCAATTATTTCTTTTGCTTTAATGTTCATTGGAATGATGATTCCAACAAAAACAAAAACACATATGAAATGGAAAAATAAATTTGAAGATTAGTAAAATATTTATATTCTGTTGTTTTTTATCATTTTGTTTATCTCAAGATAAAGGTTTGGAATTTTATCAAAATCAAGAATATGATGAGGCCAAAGGCTATTATGAGAATATTTTACTTGAAAGAGGAGATAATGCACAAGCTCATTTTGGACTTGGAGCTTCATCTTATCAACAAGGCGATATTGAAGTAGCAAAAGAAGGTTTTCAAGAATCTTTAAAAACTTCTGATAACAATTTGCGTTCTAAAGCTTTTTATAACTTAGGAAATACGTTTTATAAAAATAACAAAACCAATGAAGCTTTATCTTTTTACAGAAAAGCACTTGAATTAAACCCAAATGATAAAGATGCACTGTTTAATTATGAATATTTAAAATATCAAAAGAAGCCACCTGAAAAGGATAAAGATAACCAAGAGCAAAAAGATCAAGAGCAAAAAGATCAAGAGCAAAAAGATCAAGAGCAGAAAGATCAAGAGCAGAAAGATCAAGAGCAGAAAGAAGAAGAACAGAAAGAAGAAGAACAGAAAGAAGAAGAACAACAACAAGGTCAGGAAAAACAACAAGATAAAATGGATTCTTCAAATGAAGAAAAAGATCAAGATTTAACACAAGCAGAAAGTATATTGGATGCATTAAAACAAGATGAAAAAATTATGCAAAAAAAACAAATTTCTCGTGCAAAATCACGTAAACTTGCCAAAGATTGGTAATGATTATTAATAATTCAAAATTATATATATTTTTATTTTTTATTAATCTTGGATACTCACAGACTACTGTTTCGGCTTCTGTAGATGCAAACCGTATATCTCGTAATGAAACTATTGGTTTAAAAATAATAGCTACAAATGCAAATGGTACTCCCAGCGTTAATGTTTCTCCAATATTAAAAGATTTTAAAATTATAAGTGGACCTGCTCAACAAACTAATATTCAATGGATAAATGGCGCCATGACTAGTTCAAGAAGTCTATCTTGGACTTTACTTGCTAAAAATGAAGGTAAAATCAATATTCCAAGCCTTGAGGTTACTGTTGAAAAAAATATTTATCGAACAAATCCAATTGGAATAACTGTTGAAAAAGGAGCTGGGCGAGCTCAAATGGCTAATGTTTTTATTGAAGCAAAGTCTGATAAAGAGCAAGCTTATCCTGGAGAACAGATTACCGTTACATATCGTTTATTTACACGTCTTAATTTATCTATTGAAGATATTGAATACCCAAAGAGTGTAGGTTTTTGGAATGAAGATCTTCGAGTTGCTCAAACTATACGATTTAATAATACCAAAATAAAAGGAATAGATTACAAAGTAGCTACTTTGTACAAATCTGCATTATTCCCAACTCAGTCTGGAAATTTAGTTATAGCACCTATGACTGCAATTTGTAATGTAGAAAAACCTTCAAGAGGAAAATCAAATAATTTTTTTAATGATGCATTTTTTAATTCAATGTTTAAAGAGACACAACGTCAATTTATTCAATCTGATTCAATAAATATAAAAGTCGTGAAATATCCAATTACACCACCGACAGATTTTAGTGGTGCTGTCGGAAAATTTGAAATTAGTTCTTGGGTTGATACACCAAATGTTAAAATTAATGAAGCTATAACTTTCAAACTAAAATTAAAAGGTACTGGTAACCTAAATCAGTTTAATATCAATAATATAAATTTTCCACAAAATATGGAAGTGTTTCCACCAACTTCTTCGTTTAAACGCGAAGAATTTAGAGATGATTTAACGGGTGAACAAAATTTTGAATATATATTAATACCTAGAATATCTGGACAATTTATATTAAAGCCTGTCACATTAACTTACTTTGACCCGTCTTTACAAAAATTTATCATTGCTAGATCTAATCCTGTTCCTTTAATAATTAATAATAATAACAAAGGTGATATATCAACAAATCAATTTAATAGGGAAGATATTTCTTTACTAAGTGAAGATATTAGACATATCAAAAAATATACACCTAGATTAAATAGTAAAGGAAGTAAAAGGATACCAATTTGGGTTTGGGGTACATATGTTTTTGCTTCTGCATTATTCTTATTTCCATCGGTTATTTCTAAATATAACACAAATCGTTTATCAACATCTAGCCACAGACAATCACGTGGTGCTCTTAAAGTTGCTTTAACTAACTTATCAAAATCTACTACCGATCCCTTTGCTTTAACCTCAACCGTACTTTATAAATACTTTCAATCAAAATTATACCTATCCTCAGAAAATTTAGACCCACTAATGATTGAATCTGTTCTTAATAATAAAATTTCTGCTTCTCTTTTAGAGGAAGTTGTTTCACTAGCAAAAATTTGTGATGCTGGACGATTTGGTCCAGAAGCAGACGCTCAAGTTGAAACTTTACAAATGCAGGCCAATAATATTCTTAAAAAAATTGATAAAGTATTAGTTTGAGATTCTTAATTATAAATATAATGTTACTTTCTATTGTTACTACTCAATCCTCTGATTCATTATTTCAATTAGGAAATACTTATTATGAAAATGAACAATATGAAACTGCAGCTAGTACTTATGAACAGTTAGAGAATGATTATAGTCATGAATATTTATACTTAAATCTCGGAAATAGCTATTACAGAATGGGCGAATTAGGTAATGCCGTATGGGCTTATGAAAAAGCTTATTCTATTGCGCCAAGAGATCAAGACATTATTTATAATTTAAATTTTGTTCGTTCACAAGTAAGAGATAGAATTATTCCTCCAGATAATTTTTTTATATTTTCTTTGTATACAGCATTTTTAGATAAAACTACTATACTTGATATAAGTGTTTTAGGTGGATGGTTATTTATAATCATTTCTATCATTTATCTAATGAATTCATATTTATTAATCCCTGAAAAATTAAATTCTATTATTAACTCTACACTAATATTTACATTGGTCTTTTTAATTTGGGTATCTGTAGATAAATATTGGAAGTTCACTGATATTAATGAAGCAATAGTCATTTCAACTTCTGTTGATGTTCGTTCTGCACCAATTCAAAGGGGTGAAAATGTGGTATTTAGAGTTCATGAAGGAACTAAAGCACAAATTACTGCAGTCGATTCAGGTTGGTATGAAATCATACTATTAGATGGTAAAAAAGGATGGTTAAGTACTCAAGATATGAGAAAATTATGAAAATAATATTATTTTTAGTATCTACTTTCTTAATAGCGCAAGATAAAAAGATTGATTTTGACCCAAACCAACTAATTGACCCTGAACCAAAATGGCCTATAATAAGTTCTCCATTAAATACTGAAAATCTTTTAATTAATAATAATGAATTAGACTCAACGCAAATTATTATTGAAGGATTTCGTGTTCAACTTTTAGCTACAAAAGAAGCATCAAAGGCTGAACAGTTACAAAAAGGACTATTAGATAACTTAAATCAAAATATATATATAGTTTATGAAGCGCCTAATTATAAGGTTCGTATAGGTGATTTTATTGATAGAAGAAAAGCTGAAAATCTAAGAAAAGAAATGATAAAAGAAGGTTACACGTCAGCTTGGATTATTAGAACGAGAATTAAACCAAAAGTAGAATAATTTATCTATTGTTTTAGAAGTGAAATTTTCTATTGTCAGTAATTTCTGCTTTATCTTTTAGATTTTTCATCCAATTTTGGTAATTAGTTGTTTCTTTAATAGAGCTTAAATCAACTTTTATTATATCTTTTTGACTTTGCCAAGCTGTTGAATCAAATGAGCTAATCTCTAATATTTTAACTAGACCATATCCTCGATTTGTTTTAAAAGGACCTATTAATTTATTTTTATCAGAATTTAATAGCGCACCGACTAATTGTTCAGATTTTCCTAAAGAAATAAATGAAGCACTTAACCTTTTTTTGTCACTAGGAACGTATTCTATAGTTTTATCATTTTCTATTATTGTTTCAAATGATGTTCCAGTATCAAGTTTAACTTTTAATTCATTTGCATAAGATGATGTGGCTTTGAGATTTCTATCTCTATCCATTTTGGCAACAACTTGAGAACGGACATCTTCAAAAGGTGCAATTCCTTCATGTGATATTGAATCAAGTTTAAAAACTGCATAAAAATTATCAGTTTCTAAAGGATCTGAAATTTTTCCAACTTCTGAATTAAAAGCCCATCTTACAGCACTTCTAAATGGCCCCAATCCAGCTATAAATATATCACCTTGGTCTAAATAATTAGATGGTTGTATTTGCACGTCATGAGAGTCTTGAGCTGTTGCAAATCCATAATCTTGAGCATCATAACTAAACAGAGTTGCCTTGCGTCTTAAATTTGTACGAGTATTTTGTCCCATATCAATAGTCAAAAGTATATGTTTAGCTTTAACTTGGTGATTGTCTTTACCTTTGTTTTTTATACTATCAATTTTAATAATATGATAGCCATATTGTGTCATAATTGGCCCTACAACAGATCCAGGTTTTGCTTTAAATGAAGCTTCTTCAAAAGCTGGAAGCATTTGACCTTTTCCAAACCAACCTAAATCACCGCCTCTTCCAGAGTCAGGAGTTACTTGATTTCCAGGATCCATAGTGTGAATATTGGCAAGGGCAGCAAAATTATCACCTTCACTATAGGACATTATAATTTCTAATGCTTCTTGCTTAACTCTTAAACTATCATCAGATGTTGGCGATTTAGCCCAACTAACAAATGATATGTGTCTTTTTTCATCTCGTTTAAAATCTTCAAGTCGCGATTTATAATTTTTTAATAATTCTTCATTTGAAGGTTTAGAAACTTTATTTTTAATTGAGTTATTAGTTATATGGAGAGCAGAAATAGTATAATCAATATTTCTTTTAATAAATTCTTCTTTTACATCATTTTCTGATACGACAGATGACATGCTTATATATTGCTGAAGTTTAAACCTTGGGATATAGTATTCTTTCATCCATGCTTCGATTGGTGTCCAGTCAATCATTCCAGGAGTTTTTAAAGCTTGCTGATATCTCTCTTCATTAAATACATTATTTTCATAAAATAATCTTTGAATATCAATCGGAGGATTATTTTCTAAATGATATATAATTTCCTCATCAGATACAGTTATTTCTAAATCTTCAATAGCCTGCTTGGTTAGATATTCTTCAATGAAGCCATTCCAAACTTGACTACGAACTCTATCAAGATCTTGATCTGAAATTTGCGTACCAGAATTACGAATCGCATCCATTTGTGCATTTACAGCTTGATTAAACTGATTTGGTGTTATTTTTTGACCATTAACTAAGCCAATAGCTTCAGCAGGATTAACTCTGCCAAGTAGTTGATCTATTATATTTGCTCCACCAACCAAACCACCAACAGTCATACTTAAAAGAAAAAGAATAAGTAGAGCCCAAAGAACTACGTGCATCCTATTTCTTAACATTGTCATCATTGCCATAAATGATTATCCTTAAAATAAATAATGTTTTACTTCTCACATGAGAGGGTGCGAATTTATGTTTTTGTATGTCCTAAACGCAACGAGTATGATAAAAGTTTGAATTTTAAATAAATATAATCTTATTTAATTAATTTGTATTAATCTTCGTTATTATAATTTTATTGATTATCTATAATTAAATAGCAAATAAGTGAATTGACAAATTTTAACCCTAGATCTAAAGATCATCCTTTAATTAAATCAGGATCAATGTCATCACTTTACAAAGAAGTTGTAAAGTGTGAATCATGTCCAAGAATTGTAGATTTTAGAAAAAAAGTTGCATTGGAAAAACGTAAACAATTTATGGATTGGACATACTGGGGTAGGCCTATTCCGGGATATGGTGACCCAAAGGCTTCATTATTGTTAGTAGGTTTAGCACCTGCAGCACATGGTGGTAATCGCACAGCACGTGTTTTCACAGGTGATAAGTCTGCAGATTTTCTTATTAAATGTTTATTTAAAGAAGGGCTCGCAAATCAACCTAATTCAGACTCACTTAATGATGGTTTAAAGTTTAATAATATATTTATGACAACGGTTTTAAAATGCGTCCCTCCAAAAGACAAACCTACTGCGGAAGAATTAAGTAACTGTTCACATTATTTTAGCAGAGAAATGGAAATGCTAAAGAATGTTAAAGTTATTTTAGCATTAGGTAAAATTGGATTTGATGGTTGCTTAAGATACTTTAAGAAAGATTTTGATTTTAAAATGAAAGATTTTCTTTTTGGTCATGATAAACATTATGTATTACCTAATGGCAAAACACTTTGGGGAAGTTATCATCCAAGTCCTCGAAATGTTAATACTGGAAGAATGAATGAAGATATGATGAGGTCTCTATTAAAAAAAATTAAAAGGAATATTGATTGATGAAAAAAATTGTTTTATTAACGTTAATTGTAACTTTTATATATGGGAATCCTAAACGTTTATCATTTAATGATGTTCAAGGAAAATCTCCATTTAAATATGCATCATTAAATATTTTAAGCTGGGTTCCTAATGAGAATTCCTACATAACTAAAGATAATAATTCTTTTCTCAAAATTGATTTAATGAATTCAGATACGTCAATATTCTTAACTAAATCAGATTTCAAACTCAACAAAAAAAATCTAAACATAGTTAAAGGAACATCTGAACAAGCTCCATGGAGGGAAGACTTTACTCCAAGAACATTTTGGTTTGATGATAAAGGTGAAAAGATATTATTTTTTGTAAATAGAGAAAAAATTTGGAGAAGATCTTTCTATGCTAGTTATTATGTTATGGATTTAAAAACAAAAAATATAATTTCAGTTTCTAAGGTTAATAAAAAACTGAGGAATGCAAAATTTTCTCCAGATGGGACTAAAGTTGCGTATGTTCGTGAAGATAATAATATTTATGTTTATGATTTAATTAAGTTAAAAGAAAAGAAATTAACTAGTAATGGCTCTAAAGTTTTACTTAATGGACACTTAGGATGGGTATATGAAGAAGAATTTGGATCTTTTGATGGTTATAGGTGGAGTCCAGATAGTAAGAATATAGCTTATTGGGAAGAAAACCAATCAAACGTACCTCTATTTAAAATGTTTGATGAAATTTCATTATATCCAACAATAAAAGAGATACACTATCCAAAAGCTGGTGAGATTAATCCCACAATGTCAATTTTTGTTGTCAATGTTAAAAGAGGTAATCGTAAAAAGATGAGCATTGGAGATAATCATGATACATACTATCCTTGGATAAAATGGACTAATAATAGTGCATTGAAAGTGATGCGTATGAATCGCCTTCAAAATCATTGGGACCTTTTAAATGTTTCAATTAAAAATGGAAAATCTAATAAAGGTCTTTCTGAATCAGATCCTAAAGGATGGGTGGAGTTACATCGAAATTATTTTTTTCTAAAAGATGATAAAATTTTATGGTTATCGGAACGTTCAGGCTGGCATCATATTTATATTCATAATTCTAATGGTGAGAAAATTCGTCAATTAACTTCTGGAAAATGGGAAGTTAAGCGAATCATAAAAGTTGATGAATCAAATAATAAAATATTTTTTACAGCAAACAAAGAGTCAGTATTTGAAACAAAATTTTACTCAGTAAACTTTGATGGAAGTAATTTAACATTGTTAACAAATGAACCCGGATCACATTCTGTAAAAATTCTTCCTAATGGTGACGCCTTTATTGATTCTTATTCAAGTTTAGTATCACCTGGAAAACATGTTTTAAAAAATATGGATGGTGATGTTATTAATGTTATAAGTGAAACAAGTAAATCTCAGTTTGATTTGTATGACTGGAGCTATCCTGAGATTATTCAATTCAATTCTTCTGATGCTACAACAAAACTTGATGGAATAATTACATATCCACCTGATTATAAAAAGGGTAAAAGATATCCCGTTATTGTTCACGGTTATGGTATGCCTGGCACACAAATTGTTACAAATCGTTGGGGTAGTACTTGGAATCAATATCTTGCTCAACAAGGATATATTGTTTTTTCAATGGATGCTAGAGGAATGAGCGGTAGAGGAGAAGCCTTTAAAAATCTAAGTTATGGTGATATGTCTAAGTATTTAGCATTAGACACTGCTGCAGGAGTACAATTTTTAGTTAACAAAGGAATAGCTGACCCAGATAGAATAGGAGCATGGGGTTGGTCAGGAGGAGGTTATTTCACCGGATTAATGTTAACAAAAAATGCACATCTTTTTGATGTTGGAGTATCAGTTGCACCTGTGATGGATTTTAGACTTTACGATTCAATTTATACTGAAAGATCAATGGGGCTTCCTCAGGATAATAAAAAAGGATACGATTCAACTTCAGTTTTATCTTATGTGGATAGGTTTAATGGTAAACTATTAGTAATTCATGGAACCGGTGATGATAATGTTCACTCACAAAATACAACATGGCTTGTTGAAGAGTTTATCAAGCATGATAAACAATTAGATATTTTTTATTATCCAAATAGACCACATGGTATGAGCGGTGGAAATGCAAGAAAAAATCTTTATAGAAAAATGATTGATTATTTTAATGTAAACCTAAAGGGTCGTCCATTAATCGAAAGAAGAAATTAACATTTTTATAAGTGGAGCCGATCAGGATCGAACTGACGACCTCTTGAATGCCATTCAAGCGCTCTCCCAACTGAGCTACGGCCCCTTTAAATCAAAACTATTTTGTTATTTCAGTTGGCCCATCTAAAACTTCATATGCTTTATAAGAAACATTTGCAAAACTTGGATTGTTACCTAGGACTTCATCGTAAAATTCACTAGATAAATAATTTTCCATAGCTTGTCGGTTTTCCCATGTATAGACTCCCCCGTAAGTATTATTCTCTTTATCAGATAGCCAAACTTTAGATATTAAGC
>ENA-UZXA01001897-UZXA01001897.1-metagenome-genome-assembly--contig:-Day-1-1m-contig-1897_pt1 | contig 10371 bp, 9 predicted proteins | sample MGYA00260336_ERZ794896 | MGnify/ENA metagenome assembly ERZ794896
GATCAAGAGGGTATTATTGCAATTGAATGGGGTGCATATGGAGTGCCCGAGTCTTTTTTGATAAAAGATGAAGTTATAATAAAGAGATATATTGGACCTCTAGACAAAAAACTAACTGAAGAAATTAAATCAATAATAAAATGAAAATATTTAAATTATTTTTTATCATTTATTTAATTTCTTCTTTCAATAACTTAGAAGCTAGTAATGATGATATAAAAAGTAAAATAACAAAAAATTTGAGGTGTTTAGTTTGCCAAGGTCAATCTGTTTATGACTCAGACTCTGAATTTGCTATTAGTATGAAAATTTTAGTAGATAAAAAATTAGCAGAAGGTTTTTCTGAAATTCAAATTTATGATTTTTTTAAAGAAAGATATGGCGAATGGATTTTGTATGATCCAGAACTTAATAAAAACACATATATTTTGTGGTTATTGCCAATATTGATATTTGTCATTGGAGGTGCAATAATCATTAAAAGTTTTATAATTAAAAAAAATTAACACAATCGATATGGTTTTAAAAAAATTTTGTTCAGTTCTTTTCTTTGTTTTGTTTGCATTTTCAGTAAATGCAGAGGAATTAAAAAATGAGAAAAATACTGAATTTAATGTTTATTCAGGCATGTTTGATTTCAGTGATGATGGTAAAAAGTCCACACTCATTGGATTTCAGCATCAAAATGAAAATCTTAACAGAGATACTTTTTTAGGAAACCTTTCACCTATCACAGGGGCTTTAATTACATCAGATAACGCTGGTTATATTTATACTGGTGTTCAGGCACAGTATAAAATAGGATTATTGAACATTACACCAAGTTTTACACCAGGTTTATATCACGAAGGTAATGGTAAAGATCTCGGGCATATGCTTGAATTTAAAAGTGAAGTTCAGTTATCTTTAGATTTATCAAAAAATACTGAATTAGGTTTTTCATATAACCACCTGTCTAATGCTAGTTTGGGAGATAAAAATCCTGGTGCAAATAGTTATATGTTTAACTTTTTTAAAAACTTTTAAATTAATTAATGAATTTAAAAGATTGTCATAATTTTAACGATTTTAGAAAATTAGCTAAAAAAAAATTACCTTCACCAATTTTTCATTATATTGATGGTGGAGCAGATGATGAAACTACACTTAAAAGAAATACAGAAGCATTTAATGAATGTGATTTAGTTCCTAATATTCTGGCAAGTGTGGGAAAACCAGATTTATCGACAACTGTATTTGGCAAAAAAATTGATATGCCAATATTTTTATCTCCTACCGCAATGCAAAGACTTTATCATCATGATGGTGACAAAGCCTCAGCAAGAGCTGCTGAAAAATTTGGAACTTTTTATAGCATGTCTACAATGGCGAACAATACAATTGAAGAAATAGCTGAAATTTCAAAAGGTCCTAAATTATTCCAGCTTTATGTTCATAAAGATCAATCAATCACAGATGACCTGATAGAGAGATGTAGATCATCTAATTATGATGGTATGTGTTTGACTGTTGACACATTGGTTGCCGGAAACAGAGAGAAAGATCATAGAACTGGATTTACAACACCTCCAAAACTTACACTTCAAAGTTTAATAAGTTTTGCAATGCATCCTGGGTGGGTATTCAACTATTTTACACACGGAAAATTTGAATTAGCTAACGTAAAGAATAAAACAGATAAAGGAACTAATATTTCAAAATCAGTGATTGAATATATTAATGAACAATATGATCCAGCTATGAATTGGAAAGATGCCGAATATTGTGCAAAAAAATGGAACAAACCTTTTGCTCTTAAAGGCGTGATGTCAGTTGATGATGCGAAAAGAGCAATTGACATTGGTTGTACTGCTATAATGATTTCCAATCATGGGGGCAGACAATTAGATGGATCAAGATCTCCTTTTGATCAAGTAAAGGAGATTTCAGATGCTGTGGGTGATAAACTCGAAATTATTTTAGACGGTGGAATTAGAAGAGGAACACATGTTTTAAAGGCTTTAGCAGCAGGTGCAACAGCATGTAGTTTTGGAAAAATGTTCTTATTTTCATTAGGTGCTGGAGGTCAAGCTGGAGTTGAGCGTCTGTTGCAGAATATGCATGATGAAATAAATCGAAATATGGTACTAATGGGATGTAAAAATTTAAAAGAACTTAATAAAACTAAAATTATTTATCGAAGATAAAAATTAATTACTTATAAAAATTATATATAAAAAAAATTAATTATTAAAAAAATTGAAAAGGATAGATTTGAATTATGAAACTAGCAGCTAGTTTAAATCGTTTAGGAACAGAGTCAGCATTTAGTGTTTTAGCTGAAGCTAAAAAATTAGAGGCACAAGGAAACCCTATGATACACTTAGGGTTAGGTCAGCCTGATTTTAAAACACCAAAACACGTAGTTGAAGCTGCAAAAAAAGCTTTAGATGATGGTCACCATGGATATGTTATGTCAAATGGTATCCCCGAATGTAGACAAGCAGTAACAAGATGGATTAAAAGAAGATACGATGCTGATGTAGATTTTGAAAGAATTTTGATCATGCCCGGTGGAAAGCCAACTATGCATTATGCAATTCAATGTTTTGGTGAGCCTGGAGCTGAAATAATTCATCCTACACCTGCTTTTCCAATTTATGAGTCTATGATTAATTATACAGGATCAACGGCAGTTCCTTATGATTTAACAGAAGATAAAGATTTAAAATTTAGTGCTGATAAAATTTTGTCATTAATAACTGATAAAACAAGATTGTTAATTTTGATTAATCCAAATAATCCCACAGGAAGTTTTGTAGAAAAACCTGAAATTGATAAATTAGCTGAAGGACTAAAGAAACATCCACATGTAACGATTTTAAGTGATGAAATTTATAGTAGACAAATTTTTGATGGAAAAGAAATGCCAACTTTTTTTAATTATCCAGAACTTAGAGATAGATTAATTGTTTTAGAAGGCTGGAGTAAAGCTTATTCAATGACGGGATGGAGATTGGGTTGGAGTTTTTGGCCAGAAAATTTAGTTGAGCATGTAAACAAACTTTTAATCAATAGTGTATCATGCGTGAACGCAGCTGCGCAATTTGCAGGAATTGCTGCTCTTGATGGTCCAGATGACTCTATACATGATATGATGGAAAAGTTTACTCAAAGAAGAAAATTAATTCATGAAGGATTAAATAGCTTACCAGGTGTTGAGTGTAGTTTGCCAGGTGGAGCGTTTTATGCTTTTCCAAAAGTAATTGGTACTGGAATGAATGGAGCTGAGTTTTGCAAAAAAGCTATGCATGAAGCTGGAGTTGCAATAGTTCCGGGAACTGCATTTGGCAAAACTTGCAATGATTACGTGAGATTTAGCTTTGCAGCTTCTCAAGATAACATATCTAACGCATTGGAAAATATCAAAAAAATGCTAGGCTGAGACTATGTCTCAAATAGTGCTGCCGAAAATTGATAAATCAATTTTAATTAGAAAAGACGAAATTGTTAAAAAATTATCGAAGATTATTAATTCTGATAATATTTTAAGTGAAGCAGATGAGGTGAGACCTTATGAAACTGATGCGTTGTCAGTTTATACTCAAACACCTTTAGCTGTAGTATTACCAGAAAATACTCAAGAGGTAAGTGAAATACTAAAATATTGTTATAAAGAAAATATAAAAGTAGTTCCAAGGGGAGCTGGTACTGGTTTATCTGGAGGTGCTTTGCCATTGCAAGACGCAATACTTTTAGGTTTGGGTAAATTTAATAAAATTATAGAAATTGATTATGAAAATAAATGTGTTGTAACTCAGCCCGGAGTAACAAATCTTGGCATAACACATGCTGTCGAGCACAAAGGTTATTATTATGCTCCAGATCCTTCCAGCCAGTTAGCTTGTTCTATTGGAGGCAATGTTGCAGAAAACTCTGGAGGTGTTCACTCATTAAAATATGGAACAACAACCAACAATATTCTTGGTGCTGAAATGGTAATGATGGATGGAACAATTTGTAGATTTGGAAGCAAATCTTTAGATCAGGAAGGTTATGATTTAATGGGTTTAATTTGTGGATCAGAGGGATTGTTAGGAGTGTTAACTGAAGTAACTGTTAAAATTTTGAAAAAACCTCAAGTAGTTAAAGCAGCATTAATCGGTTTTCCTACAATAAAAGAAGGTGGAGATGCAGCCTCAGAAATAATCTCAAAAGGTATTGTTCCAGCTGGAATGGAAATAATGGATAAAGCTTTAATTGAGGCTACTGATAACTTTAGTAAGGCTGGTTATCCTAGAGATGCAGAATTGTTATTGATTGTAGAGCTTGATGGGACAGAGTCAGAAGTAAACGAGCTGATTAAAAAAGTTGAAACTATTTGTAAAAAAAATAATTGCTCCAGTCTTAAATTGAGCAAAAATGAAAAAGAGAGATTATCATTTTGGGCAGGAAGAAAAGCCGCTTTTCCAGCGTGTGGAGCAATGGCGCCAGATTATTATTGTATGGATGGGTCAATTCCAAGAGGTAAGTTAGCAGAAGCTTTGTTAGAGATTAAAAAATTATCTAAAAAATATAATTTACCAGTTGCAAATTGTTTTCATGCGGGGGATGGAAATTTACATCCACTAATTATGTTTGATGGTAATGATAAAGAACAATTAAAAAAGACGGAAGAGTTTGGAACAGAAATATTAAAAACTTGTGTTAAACTTGGCGGTGTGATTACTGGAGAGCATGGTGTTGGAGTTGAAAAAAGAGAATTAATGTGCGAAATGTTTAATAACACAGATATTCAACAACAATTAAGTATTAAAAAGTCACTAGATGAAAAGAACTTATTAAANNAGAAAATGCGCAGAACAAGGAAGGGTTCATGTCCACAAAAACAAAGATAAATTCCCAGATCTTCCAAGATTCTAATAATATTTATTATCCAAATAATGAATTAGAAGTTTCAGAATTAATTAAGGAGTTTTATAAATTAGACTCACCAACAGAAATTGTAGGAACAAATTCAAAAAATTATATTGGAAATAAAACGCAATCAGCCAACACAACTTCATTATCAAAATTATCAGGTATTGTTGATTATAAACCTGAAGAACTTTACATAAAAGTTAAAGCTTGTACGCCAATCATTGAGATCGAAAAAAAATTAGAGGAATACAATCAAGAACTTGCTTTTGAAACAATTGATTTTGGATATATTGAAGATGGCAAATCCAACAAGGGAACAGTGGCTGGATATCTATCATGTAACTATGCAGGATCGCGAAGATTTAAAGTTGGAAGTGTAAGAGATCACATTTTAGGCTTTAGAGGTATTAATGGAAAAGGAGAAATAATAAAATCAGGTGGAACAGTTGTAAAAAATGTTACAGGTTATGATTTATCGAAACTTATAACCGGCTCTTTCGGTACATTAGTTGCTTTAACAGAAATTACACTTAAGGTTTTACCAAAAAAAGATGCTTCTAATACTGTAGTTATTTATATTAATGAACCTGATAAAATATTTGAATTATTTGATAAATTATCTGGCTCGAGTAGTGAAATTTCTGGTGCCACATATATCCCTGAAGAAAAAAATAATGATTTTATAACTAATAAACATAATATTTTTAAGTTTAATGATTTAAAATCTGGTGTTTCATTTTTAGCTTTTAGAGTTGAAGGAGATAAAATTTCTATAGATGAAAAAGTTAAAATATTAAAAAAAGAGCTTAATTTAAATGAACTCGATTTTTCAATTTTAGATGTTTATCAATCGGAACCGTTTTGGAAAAAAGTGAATAATTTAGAGTTATTTGAAAAAACTAAAAATAACGTTCTAAGATTAGTTATTCCACCATCACATGGTTCAAAACTTATTAAATATCTTGAGAATAAACATAAGTATTATGTTGATTGGTGTGGGTCGTTATTTTGGATTGAAGTACAAAAAAAAAAGGAACAAAAAATAAAAGAATTAAAGAAAATAGCACGAGATTGTGGTGGATACTTAACAGTTATTAAAACATCTTCAGATTATGATTATGGAGAACCAGTTTTTATGGTTGATGATATACGTTTAATGATATCAAAAAAAGTAAAAATAAGTTTTGATCCTAAAAGAATTTTAAATCCGGGTAAAATGTATAGGGGAGTTTAATGCAGACTAATTTTACAGAAAAACAATTACAAAATTCTGACAATTTGGCTACAGAAAAAGTTTTTAAAAAATGTGTGCACTGTGGAATGTGCAATGCAACTTGTCCAACTCATCAACTTTTAGGGGACGAGCTAGATGGTCCACGTGGAAGAATTTACTTAATTAAAGATATGTTGGAAAACAACAGAAAACCAACAGAGAAAGTTGTTAAGCATATTGATAGATGTTTGTCATGTTATAGTTGTATGACAACATGTCCTGCTGGCGTAAATTACATGCACATAATTGATCATGGAAAAAAGTATATAGAAAAAAATTATGAAAGATCTTTCTTTGATAAACTAATTAGATATTTTTTATCTTTGGTTCTCCCAAATACAAAAATATTTAGGTTATCAAGTTTTTTTGTTAAATTAATTAAACCTTTTAAATTTTTAATGCCTTTAAAAATTAGAGATATGGTAGATTTAATGCCAACAACTTTTCCAAAAAAAAAATTAGCAAATAAAGAAATTTACAAGGTTGTAAGTAAAAAGAAAGTTGCAAGAGTCGCTCTATTAACTGGCTGTGTTCAAAAAGAAATTTCTCCACAAATAAATGAAGCAACTATTCGATTATTAAACAGGCATGGAGTTGAGGTTGTAGTTCCAAAAAAAATCCGATGTTGTGGATCTTTAAATCATCATTTGGGAAAAGAAGATGATGCTCATCAAGATTTTAAAAATAATATTAACACTTGGTATGAGGAGCACCAAAAAGGTAATTTAGATGCAATTTTATCAAATACATCAGGTTGTGGTACTACAATGAAAGATTATGGTTTTATTTTTAGAGATGATGAGGAATTAAGTAAAAAGGCAAAGATTATTTCTGATTTAACTAAAGATATTTCTGAATATATTTTTGAAAGTTTGAAATTGGATATCAAAGAAAAAAACAAAAAATATAAAGTTGCTTATCACTCAGCTTGTTCAATGCAACATGGTCAAAAAATTCATTCACAACCAATTTCCCTCTTAGAAAAAACAAATAACGAAATTCTTGAAATCCCTGAGGGTCACATTTGTTGTGGTTCAGCAGGTACTTACAATATTTTACAGTCAAAAATAGCGAAACAATTACTTAATAAAAAAGTCAATAATATAGAGACTTTAAAACCTGATTTTATTTCAACTGGAAATATTGGTTGTATTACCCAAATTTCTCATGGTACAAAAGTTCCAATTGTACACACAATTGAAGTTTTAGATTGGTATACAGGAGGCCCAAAACCACAAGCACTGCAAAGGAATTAATTATGAAGAAGATATTGATTACAAGAAGACTACTCAAAGATTGTGAAGATAAAGCTCGAAATACTTTTGACGCAAAAATAAATTCAAATGACGAACTGTATTCACAGTCAAAATTAATTGAATTAAGTGAGGGTTGTGACGCTGTGTTGACATCTTTGACTGATAAGATGGATGAAGAAACAATCAATAAACTACCCGATACTGTTAAAGTAATATCAAATTTTGCTGTTGGATTTGGAAATATAGATTTAGAAGCTGCCAAAAAAAGAGGAATAGCGGTTACCAACACTCCTGAAGTTTTGTCAGACGCAACTGCTGAAATAGGGATTCTTCTTATTTTAGGAGCATGTAGAAGAGCAGCAGAGGGAATTGAAGCTGCCAAAGAAAGTAATTGGAAATGGTCTGCAGATTATTTAATTGGGAAGCAGTTAACAGGTACTAGACTCGGTATTTTGGGAATGGGAAGAATTGGACAAAAAATTGCAAAAATTGCAAAGTCACTTGGAATGATAATTCATTATCATAATCGTTCTAAATTAAGTGAAGAAAAAGAACAGGGTGCTATTTATCATGATAGTTTAAAAAGTCTTTTTTCAGTATCAGATGTTTTGTCAATTTGTTGTCCTGCTACAAAAGAAACTGTTAATTTAATTAACAAGGAAACAGTTGAATATTTTCCTAAAGGTGCAGTAATCACAAACGTTGCACGAGGTGATATTGTAGATGATGAAGCATTAATTGATGCTTTAAATAGAAGAAAAATTTATGCAGCTGGTTTAGATGTTTATAAAGGAGAACCAAACTTAAATCCTGGTTACCTAAAAATTAAAACTGCTTTTATTTTACCACATCTTGGAAGTGCCACTAAAGATACCAGAACCGCAATGGCTAATCTTGCAATAGATAATATTGATGAATTCTTCAATACTGGTAATTGTAAAAATCAAGTAAACTAAGTTTTTTAGAGAAATTGTTGTTTTTTCAAGTAATACAAAATTATATATACTAGCTAAAAAATTGATATAGATCAAATAATACCACTTTAGATTGTATCAAAAATGGGTATGGGTCATTTAAGCTATAGACTCCAATCTTCAATTAGAATTAAATTATAAAAGTTAATTAACTAATAAGAGGAGATACTAATGATTAAAGATAAGAAATCATTGAAGGATTCAAAAACACCTTCAAGACGTAAGTTCTTTAAAGCAGCAGCAGCCACAGGTGCGGCAGCAGCAACAGCTGTAGCAATGCCAAATGTAGCTTTTGGTGCTCCACTAACTTTAAAGATGCAAGCAGCTTGGCCTTCAGGCGCAAACATTTTTTTTGAAATGGCGCAAGATTATTGCAACATGGTAGATGCAATGTCTGGAGGAACTTTAAAAATCGACCTTCAACCCGTTGGAGCGATTGTTAAAACTTCAGAAGTTGGACAAGCAGTAAGTTCAGGTGTAGTAGATATGGGTCACTGGGTGACTGCATACTGGTACGGTAAGAATGCTGCAGCTTCACTTTTTGGAACTGGTCCTTCATACGGAATGTCATCTCAAGAAGTTATGGGATGGATGGAATATGGTGGAGGAAGAAAACTATATGAAGAAGCAGTAGCTTCAGTAGGATTTGATTATGTTGGATTCTTTCATATGCCGATGCCAGCACAACCTTTTGGTTGGTTCAAAAAGAATGTAACTAAAGTGTCTGATGTTAAAGGGATGAAATATAGAACGGTTGGTTTAGCGACTAACGTTTTAACTGCTATGGGAATGGTCGTAAGACAATTACCTGGTGGTGAAATTCAGCCAGCGATGAAAACAGGTTTGATCGATGCTGCTGAGTTTAATAACCCAACATCTGACTCACAGTTTGGAATGCAAGATGTATCTAAACACTATCACTTAGGTAGTTTTCACCAATCCCAAGAAATGTTTGAGATACCAGTGAACAAGAAAAGATACAATAGCCTTTCACCTGCTCATCAAGCTATCTTGAAAAATGCTGCTTATGCTGCAAACTCAGATAACTACTTCAAGGCTTTAGTTAGATATTCAACTGACTTAGCTAAATTGATGAATGAGCATAAGGTTAACGTTTACCAAACATCTGATGCTATCTTAGCTGAACAATTAAAAGGCTGGGATAAAATAGTTGGTGAGTTTTCTGCGAAGGATCCTTTCTTCAAGAAAATTATCGACTCTCAAAAAGCATACGCTAAAAGAACAATGAAGTATCTGTTGATGAATCAACCGAACTACAAATTAGCTTATGAAAATGAGTTTGGTCCAATCGGAAAAGTTAAAATTTAATTAACTTTTAAATTATTTAAAAAAGGGGGAATTGTATCCCCCTTTTTTTCTTTTACATTTTTAAAAAATTAAGGAATTCTAAATATTGAAATGAGAGCTTTCATAAAATTTGCTGACACTTTAAGCACTTCAATGGGTAAAGCATTTTCATGGTGCATTGTTATTTTAATGGGTGGAACAGTTTATGAAGTAACAATGGCTTATGGCTTTAACAAACCAACATTATGGAATTTTGATTTTAGCATGCAAATGTATGGCGCAATACTTATGATGTCGGGTGCTTACTGTTTAGCTGAAGAGGCCCATGTAAGAGGAGATGTTATTTACAGATTATTTAGTGAGAGAAAACAAGCTTGGATTGATTTAATACTTTATTTTATTTTCTTTTTTCCTGGTGTGGTAGCTTTAGCATTTTATGGGTTTGAATATGCAGCTTTAGCATGGAAAATAAAAGAAACTAGCTGGAGTAGTCCAGCTCAAATTCAAATTTATATGGTTAAATCAATGATACCAGCCGCAGGTATTTTGCTTATAATACAAGGGATCAGCGAAGTATTTAGATCAATTATATGTATTCGAGAAGGCAAATGGCCGGTAAGAATGGTTGTTGCAGAAGAAACAGAAAAAGTTTTAATGAGAC
>ENA-UZXA01004323-UZXA01004323.1-metagenome-genome-assembly--contig:-Day-1-1m-contig-4323_pt1 | contig 10360 bp, 9 predicted proteins | sample MGYA00260336_ERZ794896 | MGnify/ENA metagenome assembly ERZ794896
ACCATCAATACTGCCAAAGTGTTCGTATGTTGTATTAACACATTCGGTGATAGAGCTTTCATTCTTAATATCTAATTTAACAGATAAAATTTTTGCATCAGGATATTCGATTTTTAAAGCGTCTAATAAAATATTTATTTTCTTATCATCAATATCCGCAATAGATAAGTTTCCATTATTTGATAAAATGGCTTTACATAAACTTGAACCCAAATAACCAGCGCCTCCAGCTACCAGAATAGTTTTATTTGTTAAATCATTCATCTTTAATTTATTTTAATTATTTTTTTTTCTTGCCAAGATTTTTTTGCAGCAAATACGACTTCTAAATTTAGTCTTGCCTCTTCTAATGTAGCTAAATCACATTCTTGTCCTTCTAAACCATCGAGTATTCTATTAGCTTGTAATAAAAAATTATTTTGATGGACTTCCATGGGATTTAATCCAGCACAATAATCTTTTTCTTCTTTCCAAATTCCTGAGTCATCATCCGAAAACTTAAGATTAGAATGATTAAGCCTTAAATTTCCCTTAGTACCAATAAATTCAAACGAATTTATATTTGGTTTTTGAAATTGATTTACCATAATATTTGCCATTGAGCCGTTCTCAAACCGTATATTGATCAAGCATGTATCTTCCGTATTTGTTCCTTCTAAGACTAATCTATCAAACATACAACTAACCTCTGATGGTTTTCCAATAATCCAAATTAATTGATCAATCAAATGAGTTGCAGCATCTAAAATTGCTCCTCCACCCATATGAGGGTGCACATAATAAATTTTTTGATAATCCGGTCTATATTTTGGAAATTCTTGAGAAGAGTTAATATATATCAACTTAACATCTCCAATTTTATGATTTAAAATTTTTTCCCTCAGAGATCTATGATGCTCACTATTCCTTCTTGTATAACCTACTCTAGCAAACAAATTATTTTTTTTAACTAAGGTAATAACTTCATCCACTCCTTCCATACTAGTCGAAAGAGGTTTTTCAACCATAAATGGTAATTTGTTTAGTGCACAGATTTTCATTGGCTCAACATGAAAATTAGCAGGTGAGCAAATTAAAGCTAAATCAAAATCTGATAACTGAACATCTTCAATTTTATTAAACGCTTTTGAAATCTTAAAGTCATTTTTAATACTGCTGACTTTATCATTGTCAGGTTCGACAATGGAAATAGTTGCTCTGTTAGTTGCAAGGTATGCTTTTATGTGACGTCTTCCAATCCCCCCTGCTCCTATAAGTATTATATTTTTCATTTTTAATTTTTATCGGTTATCTTTTTATTGACCAAATTTAAATAGTATGTTGTTATAATAAAGAGATAACCTTAACTGTCAAATAATATAGGGGTGATTTAAAAATATGACTAATAGCATTGATGTATATAAAAAAAATTTATACTCAGCAGTGATTGCTGATACACTTGACTCACTTGGATATCATAAACAAGTATTAAAACCTGGCATAAAGTCTTTAGATCCTAGTATCAAAATTTGTGGTTTAGCTCGAGTTGGGTTGTACATGCCTATTTATCATGATGATGAAAACCTTAATGTTTATGAACATGAAATTGCTTTAGTTGATAGCTTAAAGGAAAATGAAGTTGCTGTTTTATGCTGTCATGGAAATGAGAAAATTGCACCATGGGGAGAATTACTCTCTACAAGAGCTAGTTACCTAAAATCAGCTGGTTGTCTTACTGATGGATGCATCCGAGATGCTGATATGATTAAAGAAATGAATTTTCCAGTTTTTTCTAAAGGAACAAATCCTGTTGATACTAAATTTAGAGGAAAAATGATGATGGCAGACGTGCCTGGAGAAATAGCTGATGTAAGAATAGAAAGTAGAGATTTAGTATTTGGCGATAATGATGGTGTTGTAATAGTTCCTGCTAATATTATTGAAGAAGTAACTAAAAAAGCTTTAGAAAAAGTTAGTAGTGAAAATACGGTAAGAGATGAAATTAAAAAAGGCGAGAAGTTAACAGATATTTTTGAAAAACACGGAATATTATAAATTATTTTTTAATTAAAATTATTCTCAACTACAGCTGACCAATGTTTTGGAAAACTTTTTTTAAAAATTGATAAAGCTTGCTCAGCATTACTTTTTGATTCAAATGTGGAATAAATACAAGATCCACTTCCTGTTAATCTAGAAAAGATAAGTTCAGGAAAACTTCTCATAAACTTTAGAAGCGAAGACATTTCTTTATATTTATTTTCTGCAATTACTTCAAAATCATTTCCAGTATCGTGTTCACTAATTTCATCAGTATCTAAATTCAGATCATAGTTTGTGCCATCTAAGTTAATCTGATTATACATTTCGGCAGTAGAGCAATTTTGTTTCGGTTTTATTATAAGAAAATGATATTTAGGAAATGGTTGCTTTACAATTATATCTCCCAAACCTCTTACTATAGAGTCTTTGCCATGAACAAAAAAAGGTACATCAGCGCCAATCTCACTGAAATTTATTTTTTTTATTTCTTCATAATTTAACTTTTCTAATATTCTTAAAACCGCAGCTGCATTAGAAGAAGCAGAGCCAAGTCCTGATTGAATAGGAATATTTTTTTTAATTGTAAAAGAATAGTTAGGTTTAACTAAATTAAATTTAGAAAAAATTTTCTCTACAATGCAATCTTCAAAAGAGTTATTTTCAGGAGCAAATGGGCCAATATAATTTATTTTAAATTTAGAATTTTTTTTAGCAGTTACCTCATCACATAAATTAATTAATGTCATGCCACTTCTTAAATTATGGTATCCATCATCTCTTTTGCTAATAATTTTTAAAAATAAATTAAGTTTAGCTGGTGATAACTCTCTATATTCAGCTGGCATTATAATCTCTTAATTTACTTTCAATTTTAGATATAATTTCATCTTCAGGTTTAGCTAAATCCTTAGCTTGTCGCCAAAAATAAATTGCTTCTCTTTTTCTATTCATTTCAAAATAAATATCTCCAAGATGATCGAGAGAAATAGCTTCTCCAGGAACCATATCAATAACCCTTTCCATTAATTCAGCTGCTTTTACAAAATCTTTTTTTTTAAAGTATGCCCAAGCTAAACTATCTAAAATATAATGACTATCAGGATTAGCGTTATATGCATCTGTTAACATCACAAACGATTCATCAATTTTAATATCTCTTTCAATCCATCCATATGCCAGATAATTTAATACGTTAGGAGAATTTCTTTTTATTTTTAAAGATTGTAAAAAATCTAATTCAGCCTTTTCCCAATTATCAGATTGCTCATAACAAATTCCTCTTAAGTAATAAGTATACCAAAGGTCATTAGGTTTTGTATCAATTAGTTCTGAATAAATCTCAATAGCGATATTATATTTTTTTTCAATTCGGTAAAAATCAGCTAACAATTTTTTTAATTCATAATCGTCATTATTTTTTTTTACAATTGTTGTAATTTTATTCTCTACATCATCAAAACCATTTTCTTCAGAATAATTAAATGCAATGTTTCGTTGAGCGTCAATAAAATAATCATTACTAGCTGGAATTTTTAAATAAGTAACCTCAGCAAAAAAATAATCATTAATCATTTGTAACAATTGTCCTTTAATTAAAATTGCTTCGTAGTTCTTATTGTCCATGATTATAGATAATGTTGTGTAAAAAAGTAAAAAACTATAATTTTGATATGAGTCATTCGTATTTTTTGAATATGATGATCTAACAATTTCAAGGAAAGATTTACTTACATCAATATTTTTTTTAATTTTATAGTTTAGAAAAAAAAGAAATTCAAATAAGTCATTTTTTGTATTATTTTCTTCAAAACGTAAATCTTTCAATTCAGTAGTGTTGCCATTATTTAGCGCTATGACCATACTCACTAATTTGGCTTCTTGATTGTTGGGATCAATTAATAGTATTTTTTTTGAAATATTTTCAGCCAATTTAATATCTTCGATGATAACAGCAGAAATTAGCTCATCAAGATAATCATCCTTAAAATTTTCTTTAGACGCATTTTTATATTCCGATAAAACTTGATTATAATCATAATTATTAAATGCAGTTTGTGAAATGAGATAAGAGGCACTTTCTGATGCAGAAATGACGCTAGATAAGAAAAAAGAAAGTAAAAAAATAGAGATTTTGGCGATTTTTAACATTTGCAAATAAATTAATATAACCTATCAAAAATAATTAATTTAATTTTTCAATGTTTCAATCAAATAAAGAATATATCGACTTTTTGATTCAATCAGGTGTGCATACTTTTTTACAAGAAACACCAAATAACCTTCTAAAAGATAAGGAAAACGATAATAAAATAGTTGAGAATAAGCCCAATAAAAATTTACATGAAATTAATGAAATAAGCGATTTAGTAAATCTTATTGCAAAACATAACAGTTTTCGAAAAAAAACAGCAAATAAATTTGTCTTAAATGAGGGAAATACTCAGTCTAAATTAATGATTATTGGCGATACCCCAACAGAAAAAGAGGAGAAAGAAGGAAAACCTTTTGCAGGTGAGGTAGGTCAACTATTGAACAAGATGTTATCTGCCATTCATCTAGGGAGAGAAGATATTTACATTACAAATGTTATCCCATGGAAACATCCTAGAAATGAGAACCCTACAGAAGAGGAAATACTTGAGTTTATGCCCTATCTTCAAAGACAGATAGAAATAATAAAACCTTCTTACCTATATCTTCTTGGCTCTACTGCTGTGAAAACCGTTTTATCTACTCCTTTGCATTTAGATAAATTACGAGGAAAGTGGCATCAATATAAATCTATTAATTTGAACACTTCAATAGAAGTGCTTGTTTCATATCATCCAGCTTTTTTGCTTAAATCTCCAAATTATAAAAAAGAAGCATGGGCTGATCTACAAATGCTACAAAAAAAATTAAATGATAAATAATAATTCTTTTAAAATAATTTTTATAATTTTATTTCTATTTATTTCAAAGCTTAGTCACGCTTATGAAATATCTGTTGCAGAAAAATATAGTGAAATTTTTACAACAAATATTTTAACTCAAAATGATATTATAAATTATCGTCAAGCTTACGTATTTCAAGAGGAGTGCAAATGGAAGAGTGCAAATAAACATATATTAAAAATTTCTAATAAAATATTAATGGGTCACATTTTAGCCCAACGGTATTTACATCCTAAATGTTACCGATCTAATTATTTAGAATTATATTACTGGCTTCAAAAATATAATGATCTTCCTCAAGCTAAAAGAATTTATCGGCTTGCTATTAAAAGGATGCCAAAAGGATATAAAAGTCCAACAAAACCAATTAAACCAACGGGAATTGTTGGAGATAAAGTTATATCAAAAAAATCAAATAAATATAAAAGCTCTAAAAAACTTTCAAAAAATCAGCGTATAGAAAAACAAAAACTAATAAATGCTGTAAAATCGAGAGTTAATCGTGGTTGGCCCACTGGTGCAGTAAAAATTCTACAACAAAGAGATGTTAATTTATTGCTTGATCAAGTTGAGTTAGATCAACAAAAAGAATTAATTGCAAAAGGATATTTTTTAGCAAATAAAAATGATTTAGCAGTAAAATATGCAAGTGAAGCTCTTGTCAATTCATCTGCGCGTGTTCCTTACGCAGCATGGACTGCTGGGTTGGCGTCATGGAGATTAAAAGAATATAAAAAAGCTGCTGATTTCTTTTCATTATTTTCAATTAGTTTGAAGGATGATGCTTGGCATCAAACTTCAGGAAGTTTCTGGGCAGCAAGATCCTATGCTAAACTTGGTCAATATAATAATATTAATTTTTGGCTTGAGCGCGCGTCACAAAACCCAAATAGTTTCTATGGCATGCTAGCTCTTGAAATATTGGGTATTGATGAAAAAATCAATTGGGGATCGAATAACACTCTTAATACATCCAATAGTAAATTATTGAATCTTCCTTCAGGAAAACGCTTACAATCTTTAATCCAAGTTGGCTTTAATGATGAATTAGAAAAAGAAATTGTTCATATTAATTCTGTTTTAAATAAAGAAATTGCTTCAGAGTCTGTAAAAATCGCTCAACATTTTAATCTTGCATATACACAGTTGAAGATAGTTAATAAGCTTGAACAATTTGGATTAACAATAGAAACAGGCTTGTATTACCCAACTCCAATTTGGGAACCTAGAGGTGGTTTCAATATAAATAAAGAATTAATTTATGCATTTATGCATCAAGAGTCGATGTTTAATGCTAAGGCCAAAAGTAATCAAGGAGCTGTTGGTTTAATGCAAGTATTACCTTCTACAGCAAAATTTATTACCTCTAGCAAAGACGTTAAAAGAAGTAATTCTAATATTCTGACTGTGCCTGAGATTAATCTTGAAGTAGGTCAAGAATATATAGAATACTTATTAGACTTAGAAATTGTATCAAATAACCTAATATATTTAGCAGCTGCTTATAACGGTGGTCCTGGTAATTTAAAAAAATGGAAGCAGGAAACAAATTATTTAGATGATCCATTATTTTTTATGGAAAGCATTCCCTCAAGAGAAACGCGCTGGTTTATTGAAAAAATATTAACAAAATATTGGATTTATCAAAATAAAAACCAAAAAGAAATGACATCACTAAAAATGCTGGCTAATGGGAAGGATCCCCTTTATTAAATCATTGTGGCTATAGATACTTCATTAGATTTTGTCTCAATTAATATTGCTGTCTTAACAATTTCTGATTCACGAACTTCTGAAACAGATACTTCTGGGGCTCTTTTAAAGGAACGTATTAATTCTGCAGGACATCATTGTATCGAAAAACATATAATTCCTGATGATGTTAAACTTATAAAGGAAACTCTTTTAGAGCTCTCTAAAAAAATTGAAATAGATTGTATTATAACAACAGGCGGTACTGGACTAACAGGAAGAGATACAACACCAGAAGCTGTAATGGAAATCGCTAATAAAAATATAGAGGGATTTGGAGAGCTTTTTCGTCAAATCAGCTTTTCTAAAATTGGAACATCTGCTATTCAATCTCGCGCTCTTGCTGCGCTTATAAATACTACATACGTTTTTTGCTTGCCAGGTTCTAAAGGTGCTTGCAAAGATGGTTGGGATGAAATTTTACAATATCAGTTAGATATAAGACATCGTCCCTGTAACTTTGTAGAAATAATGCCAAGACTTAGTGAAAAGTAAATGCTTGATTTTTCTATTGAAGAAAAGTTTCATGGTCCTGTCATAGGTTTAGATGAAGTAGGACGTGGGCCTCTTGCTGGTCCCGTAATAAGTTGTGGTTGTTATTTTAAAAATTACACAATTCAAAAGGAATTTTCAAATTTTATAGGAGACTCAAAAAAATTGTCGGCAAAAAAAAGAGAAGCTTCATTTAAATTTTTACAAGTTTTAAAAAAAGAACAAATAATTGATTATCATCTCGGTATCGCGAATGTTGATGAGATTGATATGCTGAATATTTTAGAAGCAACTAAATTATCCATGAAAAGAGTTGTTGAAAAATTTAATTTAAAAAATGCTCATCTTATAATTGATGGTAATTTTGCATTAAATCATCAATCTTATAAAGAGCAATCAATCATAAAAGGTGATGCAAAATCATTATCCATTGCAGCTGCGTCGATAATTGCAAAAGTTCACCGTGATAGATTGATGAAAAAATTATCAATGAAACACCCACATTTTGGTTGGGAGAAAAATGCTGGTTATGGAACTAAGATGCATATGGAAAATATACGTCTATTAGGCCCCACAATACATCATAGAAAAACTTTTGAGCCAATTAAGTCACTTATCCATAGCTAAAGATTCTCCCTGTTGATAACTCCGTTGACGAGATTCCGTTTCTCCTTAAAGATTCTTTTTAGATGTTTAAGAAAAATTCAATTACACAAGGTGACAGTCTAGAGTTATTAAAAAAAATTCCTGACAATTCAATAGATCTAGTATTTGCAGATCCTCCTTATAATCTTCAACTAAGAGAGACTTTGTATCGACCAGATCAAACAACTGTGGAAGCGGTTACTAATGATTGGGATAAATTTGATACGTATGAAGCATATGATGAATTTTGTTTAGTATGGCTTAAAGAATGTAAAAGGGTATTGAAAGACGGAGGTGCTCTTTGGGTGATAGGAAGCTATCATAATATTTTACGACTTGGGACATCTATTCAAAACTTAGGTTTTTGGATTTTAAATGATATTATTTGGCACAAAACAAATCCCATGCCCAATTTTCGTGGAACGCGATTTACCAACGCGCATGAAACTTTGTTGTGGTGCACTACTTCACGAAAAGCAAAATATACTTTTAATTATCAAAACTTAAAAGAACTTAATGAAGGTAAGCAAATGCGAAGTGATTGGCACATTCCAATCTGCTCAGGAAAAGAGAGATTAAGAGAAGATAATAATCAACGCTCTCATCCCACCCAAAAACCAGAAGCTCTTCTCTACCGCATCATGGTGTCATCAACTAATAAAGGCGATACGGTGCTTGATCCTTTTTTAGGTTCTGGAACAACTGCAGTAATGGCAAAAAAACTACAACGTAATTTTATCGGTTTTGAACAAGACCCAGACTACATTAAACTTGCCAAGAAAAGATTGAAAAAAACTCAGCCTTTATCAGACGAAATAGTAACGATGACAAAAAGTCGACGAGATTTACCGAAAGTTCCTTTTGGTGAATTAGTAGAGCAGGGCATAATTCCTCCTGGAGCAGTCCTGACTGATAAAAAAGAACGATTTAAAGCAACAGTAAGTATTGATGGTTCACTAAAAATAAATAATTTATCTGGATCTATCCACCAATTAGGAGCAAAAGTGCAAGGACTTCCAAGTTGCAACGGATGGGATTTCTGGCATGTAAAAAATAAATTAAAAACAACCTTATTAGATGAAGTAAGGTCAGATTATAGAAATAAAAAATTAAATTAAAAAATTACAGTTCAACATTGGTTTCAAGGAATTCTAGAATAAGATTAGTGCCGCCCAATACAGCTTGGAATAATTCCCATGCCTGCTGATCATCCGCTTCTTTGAAATAATCATAATGGCATTGTTGATTCTGAGCTTTCTCTTTATTATTAGTTTTAGTAATTAAACTCAGCCAGCCAAACTTACTTAATAACTTTACATCATCAGGTTCTTCTCCTAATCCACATTTTTTCTGAAGAGAATCACTATGTCGCTTAAGAGGCTCTAATGTAGGATCATCTAGATGGATCACCAATCTTTGATCAGAAGTTTCACCCTGTTTAAAAACTAAGGTATTGAATGCATTAGTTAGATGGTGTTTTCCCTTCTTTTTAATTAAGTTTGAATTAATAATGGCTTTATGAAGTTGCCAAGGATGAAGATATTTTTTATCACGCTCTAATGTATAACCCGCTGCACCTAAAATAAAATAATCTATCTCGTCAATTTTTAAATTGAATGTTTCACCTTCAATTTTAAAAATGTATAATTCTGAAGCGACTTCAATTTTCTTGTTCTCTATCTGAAGTGCATATTCCTTTAATTTTCCCTGCCAAATACTATGACTTTCAGACATTACATTGGCGTTAAATATCTCAATTGGTTGAACGAAATAGTATGTGCTCATCTGCTTATATACCTTAATGTCTCTAAGAGTATATTTGTCCTTAAGCCATTCGGGGTGTTTTTCAGAAACAAATCTTATGGACCAATTCATCCAATCCTCATGATTCGGAGAAAACCAGCCCTCTTTAACGGCTATTGCGATCTGATCTGGATCATCTGAACCAAATTCTCGAATTTCAAATTCTTCATGTGTTTTGTAAGGTTTTCTGCCGCAAGAATTGGCTCCAATTCCTTTTTTTGCAATATGATTTGATATGGTAATATCTTCATATTGTTTAAAAAGCATTTCATAGGCTTCCGCTACAGTCTTTCCGTGTCTTGTTTTGTAATCTAAAAGATTAAAGTCTGCTAATTTGAGCATCTCAACATTTAAAGAAAATAACTTACTGGTATCCCATGTATAACCAAGAGCCTTACATCCCTTAGCAGAAAGTGGAACAAAAAAACCTTCTTCCTCAATCATACTCAACGTGTAATCCAGATCCCATAACCCTTTTGCCCAAAGGTCTTGATCCTGCATCACTATAGCGAGGGCCAATTCAGCGGCAGCAAATCTCAAACGAACACTTCCACAATTATTAATTTTATGTTTTTTCCCCCAAAAATTCATAGGGTTTGTAATGTTACAAAGAGCGGACCGACTACGATTGCCATCTCTATCTAAGCGATCTGTCATGGCTTTATTTTTTAAATATTGTTGAATTGCTTCGTGCTCTTCTTTCGTATAGTTC
>ENA-UZXA01010884-UZXA01010884.1-metagenome-genome-assembly--contig:-Day-1-1m-contig-10884_pt1 | contig 10353 bp, 9 predicted proteins | sample MGYA00260336_ERZ794896 | MGnify/ENA metagenome assembly ERZ794896
GGAATTTTATGTTTTTTAAATTATTTATATTATTCAAAACACCTTCACATTCTATTAGCATTTCCAAATACTTACTTTGCTAATTTAAATGTAAAAGGAAAATTTTCAAATTTAAAATCAGTTACTAATGAAGTTAAAATGATGCTGGATCCAAATATAGATCCATACGCTTCCACTTCATCTGTTGAAGTCTCTAAATTTGGTGCTTCTGATGTTTTTGATTTATCAAAAATTCAATTACTAAATGCTTATACGTGTACAGAATGCGGAAGATGTACAAGTGAATGTCCTGCAAATTTAACTGGCAAAAAACTTTCTCCACGAAAAATTATGATGGACACAAGAGATAGGATGGAAGCAGTTGGAAAAAATATTGATAAAAATAATGGTGAGTTTAAAAGCGATGGTAAAGAACTTCTAAGTGATTATATTACAAAGGAAGAGTTATGGGCATGTACGTCATGTAATGCATGTGTTGAGGCTTGCCCTATAGGAATTGATCCGTTATCCATAATAATGGATATGAGAAGGTATTTAGTTATGGAAAAATCAGATGCTCCTTCTGAACTTAATAATATGATGTCTAATATTGAAAACAATGGAGCACCGTGGCCATTTAACCAAATGGATAAACTTAACTGGAAAAATGAAATTTAATTTTAATATATATAAATGAAACAAGAAGACGTTGACAAATTACTTAGTGAAAAAATTGAAGATGGTGAGCATATAAGTCCAATTCTCCCTGATGGAATTAAAAATTATTTAATTGATATAGATGGAACTATATGTGACGATATTCCAAACGAGGAACCTGAAAGAATGGCAACAGCTAATGTTTACCCTGACGCTTTAATAACTTTAAATAAATGGTATGATGAAGGTCATATTATTTGTTTTTTTACGTCAAGAATTGAAGAACATAGAGAAGTTACAGAAAACTGGCTGAATAAACACGGATTTAAGTTTCACGGTATGGTAATGGGAAAACCCAGAGGAGGTAATTATCATTGGATAGATAATCATTTAGTAAAAGCCACAAGATATAATGGTAAATTTACAGACTTAGTTGATAAAAAAGTAACTATTGAAGTGTTTGACGACGGTCAACATGAATAATTTATGAAAAAAATAGAAATTCATACATTTTCGGAATTAATTGCACAAGGTAAAACTCCTGAAATTTTATTTTGGGTTGGTTGTGCTGGTAGTTTTGATGAAAGAGCAAAAAAGATTACAAAAGCATTTGCTAACATATTAAATCAAGCAAATGTTTCTTTTGCTGTTTTAGGAAGTGAAGAAGGATGCACTGGAGACCCTGCTAAGCGAGCTGGTAATGAATTTTTATTTCAGATGCAGGCACTAACAAATATTGAAGTTTTAAATGGTTATAATATTAAAAAAATTGTTACCACCTGTCCTCATTGTTTTAACACTCTTAAAAATGAATACCCAGAACTTGGAGGTAATTATGATGTTATGCATCACACTCAGTTTATTAAATCACTATTGAATGATGGAAGAATTTCTGTTAAAGGAGGAACTTTCAAAGGAAAAAGAATAACTTTTCATGATCCATGTTATTTAGGACGTGCTAACAATGTTTATGAAGCACCTAGAAATGTTTTAGAAAAACTTGATGTTGAACTTTCTGAAATGAAGAGTTGTAAACAGAAAGGACTTTGTTGTGGAGCAGGAGGAGCACAAATGTTTAAGGATGCTGAAAAAGGAGATAAAGAGATTAATATAAAAAGGACTGAAGAAGCCTTAGAAACAAAGCCTGATATTATAGCTGCTGGTTGTCCATTTTGTAATACAATGCTTTCTGACGGAATTAAAAATAAAAAGAAAGAAGATGAAATTGAAGTTCTAGACATTGCTGAGCTTATTAACAAGGCCTCAGATTTATGATACTTTCTTTCAGTGAAATGCCATTGGATTCAAGAATTTGGGTTTATCAATCTGATAAGAAAATCCAAGAACAAGAACTTCTTGAGATCACAACTAAACTTATAGAATTTTTAAAAAATTGGACTGCTCACGGAGACGATTTAAAATCTAGTTTTGAAATAAAATATGATCGATTTTTAATTATAGCTTTAAATGAAAAGTCTACAAAAGCGTCTGGATGCTCTATTGATGCTTGTGTTCATTTTATTCAAAAAATCGAAAAAGATTATAGTCTAAACTTACTCGATAAAATGAATGTTGCTTTCAAACAAGGTGATTATATTTCGTATAAATCTATAGTTGAATTTAAAACTTTAATTAAGAATAAATCAGTCTCAAAAAACACAATTGTTTTTAATAATCTTGTTGTGGATATTGAAGATTATAATAATAATTGGGAAGTGCCAGCTTCTAAAAGTTGGCATTCCAGATTCTTTTAATAGGCAAGAAACTTACCTTTATCTAAAAATCCTTACTACAAAAATTTATTTTCTTTAAATTCATATTATAATATTTTAAAATGAAGTTTTTAAAAACAATCTTATTTTTTCTTTTATTCTCTGCTTTTTCCTTTTCTCAGAACCCCTTAGTATCAAAAGACAAAATAAAACAGGAAGTCTGGGTTGATAGTGTATACAATTCTCTTTCTGTTGATCAAAAAATAGGTCAATTGTTTACAATATGGGTAGCAACCAAACAGGGTCCTGACAAAATGAAGGAAATTTCCTCAATAATTAGAAAAAATCACCTAGGAGGATTGATATTTTCTTTAGGAAATATTAAGGATCAAGCAAAATATACCAATCAATTTCAATCAATTTCAAAGGTACCTTTGTTAATAGGTATGGATGCAGAGTGGGGTATAGGAATGAGATTAGATGATGCATTTTCTTTTCCTTACAACATGACTCTTGGAGCTGTAAATGACGAATCATTAATTTATAATGTTGGAAAAAGAATTGGAGTTCATGCTAAAAGAATCGGAGTTCATATTAATTTTGCTCCTGTTACTGATATAAATACAAATCCCAACAATCCAATTATTGGTAGTAGATCATTTGGAGAAGATAAGTTTAGTGTTACAAATAAATCATTATCATATTTAAAGGGAATGCAATCAGAAGGTATAATGGGTTCAGCTAAGCATTTCCCAGGCCATGGAGATACATCAACAGATTCTCACAAAACTCTACCAATAATTAATTTTTCAGCAAAAAGAATAAATGAAGTAGAACTGTTTCCATATAAAAAATTAATTGATAATAATTTATCAAGTGTAATGGTTGCCCACATGGAAGTTCCATCTTTAGAAAAGGAACCTAAAATGCCTTCAACTTTATCAAAAAATATTATCTCTAAACTTTTGAAAAAGAAATTAAAATTTGAGGGTTTGGTAATTACAGATGCTATGGATATGAAGGGTGTAGTAGATTTTAACAAAAATCAATCTGCTGATGTTAGTGCGTTATTAGCTGGAAATGATATTTTACTCATGCCTGACGATCTAGATGAAAGTACTAAAAGCATTAGAAATGCAATTGATAACGGAATCATCTCAGAAAAAAGATTAAAGTATTCTGTTAAAAAAATATTGATGGCTAAATATAAAGCAGGTCTTCATGATATTAATGAAATTATTTTAGACAATATAGTAGAAGACATGAATAGTGATGTTGATAAGCTATTATATGAAGAAATAACAGAAAAATCTATTACATTAATAAAAAATGTCAATCACATTCTTCCATTAAAAGATATTTCATCAAAAATTGCTTTTTTAGAGATGGGAGATTCTAACTCAGATGAGTTTTTTAAAATGTTAAATCATTACACTAAGGTTGATAAAGTTGATTATGATTCAAAAGCTGAATTGCTTAAAACATTAAAGCCTTACAAAACTGTTATTGTAGGTTTTCATAAATCAAACAAGAGTCCTTTTGATCCCTATAAGTTTAGTAAATCAGAAAAAGAAACACTCGAGTTACTTTCTAAGAACAAGAATGTAATTTTAAATGTTTTTGCTAAACCTTATGCTTTAATGGATGTTGATATGACTAATATTTCTTCAATTTTAGTTTCTTATCAAAATAACGTTACAGCTCAAAATAAATCTGCTCAAATTATTTTTGGAGCATTACCTGCTCTGGGTAAACTTCCAGTCTCTATAAACGATAACTACCCTGTTCATACATCAATAAAAACAAAAACCTTAGACAGATTAAGTTATGGATTACCTAGTAGTTTAAACTTTGATTTAGATAAGTTAAACTCTATTGATTCATTTATTGAGGATGCTATTGAAAACAAGATGACACCTGGAGCTCAGATCCTTGTTTCAAGGAATGGTAAGGTGATTTTCAATAAAAACTATGGATATAAAACCTATGATAAAAATGAACCAATTGATTGGGATAGTATTTATGACCTGGCCTCTCTTACTAAAATTTTATCATCAGTTCCATTACTTATGAACGAATTTGAAAATAATACTATTGACAAAGAATCAACTTTGTCTGATATTATTCCAGATTTAAATTTGATGGATAAAAGTAATTTATTGTTAAAAGAAATGTTAGCTCATCAATCTGGTTTGTATCCTTGGATTCCTTTTTATAAGGAAACGTTGGATTCTATAAATTTTGATCCTCTAACTAGTTTTTACAGTAAAAAAAAAACAAAAAATATTCTATTACTGTAAACAGAAACCTATTTCTTAATAAGTCCTTTCTAGATACTATTAATAAGAGAATTATAAAAAGTGAACTTTCACAAAATAAATCATATTTGTATAGCGATTTACCTTATTATTTTTTTAAATATTTTCTTGAAAAAAAATATAACACTAGTTTAGATAAATTACTTAAAAAAGCCATCTTAGAAAGAATTGGCGCAAACTACACAACCTACAATCCATTAGAATTATTTACTGCTAAAAAAATTGTTCCCTCTGAAATTGATAATTATTTTAGAAAAGATACTATTGTTGGTTACGTTCATGATATGGGAGCAGCAATGCAGGGTGGAATTGGAGGTCACGCTGGTCTTTTTTCAAATTCAAACGATGTTGCTAAAATTATGCAAATGTATCTACAGGACGGAAAATATGGTTCGAAAACATTTTTTTCTAAATCAACAATTGATTATTTTAACACTTGTTATTATTGCGATGATGGAAATAGAAGAGGCTTAGGTTTTGACAAACCACAAATTGATGATAGTTCTCCAACTTGTGGATGTGTTCCAATGTCTAGTTTTGGACATTCAGGTTTTACTGGAACATATGTTTGGGGAGATCCTGAAAATAAAATTGTGTATGTTTTTCTGTCTAATAGAACTTTTCCATCAATGAATAATAGCAAGCTTTCTGATAATAATATTAGAACAGAAATTCAAAGAATCATTTATGATTCTTTAAAATGACGAAAATGAAAATAGCTATTGTTTGTTATCCAACTTTTGGAGGTAGTGGTGTTATGGCAACTGAACTAGGAATGTCTCTAGTTAATCACGGTCATGAGGTCCATTTTATTGCATATAAGAAACCCGTGAGATTAATTGATTTAAATCATAAATTACATTTTCATAAAGTTAATGTACCTGATTATCCATTATTTAGTTTTGTTCCATATGAACTTGCTTTATCAACTAAGCTTGTAGATGTAGTTAAAAATAATCGTATTGATGTTCTACATGTTCATTATGCAATTCCCCATGCCTACGCAGCTTATATGGCAAAAAAAATGTTAAAAGAACAATCAATTAATATTCCAATTGTTACAACACTCCACGGAACTGATATTACTTTAGTTGGTAATCATCCCTCATATAAAACTGCTGTAACTTTTAGTATTAATAAATCTGATGTAGTTACGTGTGTTTCAAAAAGTCTAAAAGAAGATACATTAGATCAATTTGACATTAAAAAAAATATTGAAGTAATTCCAAATTTTATTGATATTAATAAGTACATCGTACAACAAGATTTATGCTTGCATGAGAATCCTGTTCAGTCAAAAGAATTTATTATTTCTCATGTAAGTAACTTTAGATCAGTTAAAAATATAGCTAATGTTATTAAGATATTTTATAATATTCAAAAAGAATTAGAAGCTAAATTGTTAATGATAGGAGAGGGGCCCGATAAATCATTAGCTGAAGATTTATGTGATGAGCTAGGAATTTCTCATTTGGTTGAGTTCTTGGGAAATACAAATCAAGTTGAAAAAAACTTATGTCATTCGGATTTATTTTTATTACCATCTTCTGCTGAGAGTTTTGGTCTAGCAGCCTTAGAAGCTATGGCTTCCAAAGTAGCAGTTATTTCATCTAACGCAGGAGGTCTTCCAGAGATTAATATTAATGGTGAAACTGGTTATGTTGAAAATTTTGACGATGTTGACCAAATGTCAAAAAAAGCAATATCCATTTTAATTAATAGAGAAAATCTAGAAAACTTTAAAAACAAAGCTTTTTTAAAGGCTAAGGAGTACGATATTAATAATATTGTGCCATTATATGAAAAAACATATCAAAAGGCTTTAGACAGTATTAAATAGATTCCTGAATAGAATCATAAACTAATACTTTTTCCCATAAATGTTTTGCTTCTCCAATAAAAATTAAATGAGCCGGTTCATCTTGATATATTCTTTGATCCTTGTAGGTGTCAAAAGTAAATATTAAACAATAATTATAAGAATTATCAATTACTTCTCTTTTTTCTGTAACAGCAGGTTTACCAAGATGCATTTTATTTGCATACTGACTATTTTTCATAAGCTTTTTGATAGCTGTTTCGAAAGTTTCAACATCTTCTTTGTTTCCAGGTTCATTTAACCAGAAATATACACTATGAATAATTTTACCTTCAATTATTTTTGAATCGTTTTCCTTTGAGTTGTTACAGCTAGACATAGTTAGTATTAGTATAATGTATAGATAATTAAATTTCATACTTAAAAATACAAGAATTTTTAATTTGGATGATATATTTTTTTAGCATTTTTATAAATATCATTTTTATCAAATGTCATTTTTTTTGTTTCAAATTTCGAGTACATTTCCATTTGATCTGCATAGTGTTCTGAAGTTTCATGATCACTACTTCCATATGAGATTATAGATTCAATTTCAGTATTATCCTTTGTAAATTTCACTAACTCAATATAAGATTCTCCGTGAGTTACTTTAATTTGTCCATCTTTATGGTCAACACCTCTCATAGCGGTTAAAACGTCCGGAAGACCATAAATAGGAATTTCTTTGTTCCCTCTGACAAGTTTTTGAAAGTCACCTAATTTAACATTAATAGAACCAAAATCTTTAATCATTTTTTCTTTTGTATCAATTAAACAAGAAATAATCATTTGTTTTGTTGCCACCTTATCATTGGGAAGAAGATTAAAATACTTTTTACCAAATAAATAATAAAAAATTCCATAGGATCCAGCTCCATAAGAATCAGCATCAGTTGACCTATCCCAGTTTTGAATAGTTTCAATTAGGTTTTTTAGTTCAGGATATTCACTTGGATCTAATTCAAAAAGAACATTTAAATCAATGTAATTATAATTAAAAGGTGTTGGAAATGTTCTGTCGTATTTTATTTTTTTAAAAGTTGAATAATCAATTTTATCATATGAGTTGATAAGATTAAATAATCTTGTACTTCTATTGTTGTCATAAGTAGGATAACCCATTGTTTTGGAAAAATCATTTTCTATTGGATTTTCTTCAACTGAAGTTGACTTAAATGGACTGTGATTAGCGTTATAAACAAAACCTGACTCAGGATTTAATACCTGCGGAAGTTCCTCAATAGTATAGTACTCTGTCCAAAGATTTTCTCTTGTATTACCAGGCACTACGTTTCTCCAATTAAATTTTTCATTTCTTACAGGTATAATACCGTTTGAAATGTAAAATATATTACCCTGATTGTCAGCATACCCAATATTATAGCCAGGTAGATTTCTGTTTTTTAATATTTCATAAAACTCATCAAATGTGTTTGCCTTATTCATTTTCCACCACTGTTGAAGGGCTTTAATGTTATAAAGAGATGGAGTTCTTACAGAATAATATCCAGATTCATTTTTTAGTGTCGGGCCAAAAATACTAGTGTAATACTTTCTTTTTATTTTAATATCAATACCCAATATATTGACATAAATAGATGCTTTTTTCTTTTCTAGTTTTAACTCTTCTCCATCAACTAAATAGATTAACTTTTTAGTAGGATGCATTTCTAATTCAAAAATATCAGATTTATCAGGGTAATTTACAGTGTGAGCCCAACCTAAGTTTTTGTTAGCTCCAATTAATAAACATGGTGCTCCTGCAAATGTAGCTCCAATGATATTAGTACCTTCTTCACTAACTAAATGCGCTTCATACCAAGATGTTGGACCATCCAGGGGTTGATGAGTGTTTATTGCTAAGTAAGTCTCATTATTTCCTGTTTTGTTTGAATTAAAAGCAAAAGTATTTGATCCTTTAATATCATCTTTAAATGGATTTTCCCTAGGGACTTTATTGTTTATAATTGATAATACAAGTTTGTCAGCTTCATTAGCTATGAAAAGCTGAAGAAAAGAATATGCAGTCATTTTCTTGGGTGTGATGGGGAATAACTTCTTTTCCAGTATTTCATTAGGATGTGTTTCTGCATATTTATTTAAACCTTGTGAGTATGCTTCAATAATTTTGATAAAATCAGAATCAAGAGTACTAAATAATTTATCTACAGTTTCTTTAGATTCAATGAGTTGTGATAAAAAATCTGCGCCTGCGCCTTTAATTCCTATATGTTTGCTCAACAATCCGTTTCCTGCTAAATAACCTTGTTGAATAGTTTTAAAATCATCTTCTGCGTGACTCCAAGCTAGACCATAGGCTACATCTGCATCAGTTTTTCCATAAATATGAGGAACCCCAAAACTATCTCTTACTATTTCAACATCTAAAGGGTCTATCTGTGAATAACTAAAACTAAGATTAGTTAAAATTAGAAGAATAATATATTTTTTCATATTAAACCAAGTTCAATAACCATACCAAGTAATTTATGAAATTTTTTGTCTTAAATTAATTTTATATTAGCATTTTAATAATAATTATGTTAAAATTTATAACAGGAAGAATTAAAGCAATATTTTATTCAATTAAAGGTGCTTTTCTATTATTAAAAACTGAGCATTCTATTCAAGCACAATCTTTTATTGCTTTGTTGTTTATAATTGCTGGATTTTATTTTGAGATTTCTCAAATAGAATGGTTATTTCAAGTTTTAGCAATTTGTTTAGTATTATGCGCAGAGTCTTTAAATACTGCTATTGAAAAATTAGCAGATTTTATTCATCCTGATCACAACAAAAAAATTGGATTTATTAAAGATGTATCAGCTGGAGCTGTTTTTTTTGCTTCTATTTTCGCGTTGCTGACAATTTATATGATTTACTCTTCAAAAATTTTTTAATTTATAATAAGTAGGGGATAACCGCCTTTCTTTTTTTAGGATAATTTTTAAAATTCTCTTGATACCATTTATGATGCGCTTTTGATCTTGGAATTAGATTACAAATAGTCCATATTAAAAATGATATTGACCCAGGATTTAATGTCATTATTGCAAAACCTAACCATTCNNGGACACGAAACATAATTAAAGAGTTTCCCTTTAGGTATAACATAACCCTTTTGATTAGTTCTTAATTTGATAAGTATGTTATCTGAAGAAATATTTATGTAAATTCCAATAATAAATATTATTAGTCCTAATATTAAATACATATGTGAAATGGATTCTAATTCCACTAATGTTAAAAAATATCCATTTAGAATACCGTTTACCATATTAAAGCTAAATGCTGAAGCTACTATAGCAATTGGAATTTTTTTTCCTTTTGTTTTTATTCTTAATGGGTAAATTATGGTTCTATTAAAATAATGTGTAATCCATAATATGATAAACCCTATACTTAAATTTATTTCTTCAACAATTGCAAAATAAATTAATGGACAAGTTAAAAGAGCTGGTAACTCCATTAATATCCATCCTGTTTTATTGTCAATGGATTTACCCCATTTTTTAGTTGAATGTTTTCCGTATGGAGCTTTATATATTAAGTTTATTGGAAAAACTATTAAAGCAATCAAAATCCATATGTATGTAATAATTGTAATATCCATTTCTCAAATAAAAAACCCGCCTAAAAGCGGGTTTTTTTAAATATATCTTTGATTATTTAGATATTAGTATCCGTAATTTTGAACCATATTTGGATTTGCATTTCTCTCAGCAAGAGCAATTGGGTATGCATATCTGTGTGATCCATATGTAGGAGGGGTTCCAGTTAAATCATCATTTAATTGTTTAAATGAATCAATTTGTGGCATATCCAT
>ENA-UZXA01004791-UZXA01004791.1-metagenome-genome-assembly--contig:-Day-1-1m-contig-4791_pt1 | contig 10296 bp, 8 predicted proteins | sample MGYA00260336_ERZ794896 | MGnify/ENA metagenome assembly ERZ794896
CGTAAAGGGTCCACCTCATCCGCTTTTTCACATGCAGTTCTGGATTCCAGTAAAGTGGAAATATTGATTGACATAATTTGGCTGAGTAGTGAATTTTAGAATTATTAAGAGAACATCATGAGTTAAGCAGTGTTTCTTTGTAGAATACTATAAGCACTTACTCATTTTGTCGAGCAAATATTTAGGATTGTGCGTTAGGAAAAATCATCCCTGCGGGTAAAGACCAAGCAGAATAATTCCGTCCCGAAGCAGAAAAAATGCAAAACCAATTAATGCAAAACCGAGGAACTGCATGATACGCCTGTACCAAATTCCCTGCAAAAAACTCCTGGATTTTCCCGCCACGATTGCCAGCATAAATTTTACTCCAACCAGGCCAAGATAAAAACCGAAGATGAATGCGGCGCCTAAGCTGAAACTCTGCTGAAACGATCGGACCATCAGAGGTGCGCCCACAGTAAACCAAAAAAGATATGGGTTTGGACTTACCAGGTTTGCGATCATTAGCTCTCGTAAGTGGAGAGGTTTGGGGGTGTAATCTGGAATTTCAACACTGGCGATTTTGATACTGCTACTTCCAAGGTATGTGAGGAAAATAGCACCGGCTAGAGAAATTACACCGAGTAGCAAATCAACATTTGAGAGTTTAGTGAACAAAATTCCGGAAACAAGCACAATCGGCAAATCTGTCAGCAGAGGGATAAACGCAACTTTCGCACCTGCACGGATTCCATGACGAAATGCTTCGGAAATGATCAACACTAACATTGGCCCCGGAGCAATTCCTGCCGGCGCTCCAAGGAGAAAACCTATGGTCAAGACGCCGAATAAACTGTCGATCATGCGGGAATCTCTAAATCCAGGCACTCTAAATCAAGGATCATTTTTCCTATACGAGTGACCGAACCTTTCATGGTGATCTCATAATTATCACTAATTGCGATGTTGATTTGACCACCCGGCATTAAAACCGCAATTTTTGCATCACATAAGCCCAGCCGATACGCGACGGCTGCAGCAGCACTGCTGCTGCTTCCGGAAGCTAATGTGTAACCGGCACCGCGTTCCCAGATTTCAATCCGGATTGTCTTTCGGTTCAGGACCTCCAAAAATTGAACATTTGTACGGTTTGGAAAGTTCGAGTGTGTTTCGAGCAAAGGTCCAATACGTCCTGCTTCTTGCGCAGAAATATTTTTATTAAGCACTATGCAGTGCGGATTGCCTATGGTAGCGGCGCTGAATGTTATTTCTTCACCATTTATTTCCAGGGTTTCGTTGAGAACTTCCCGGCTTTTTCCGCTCACCGGAATGTCCTCACTTTGAAAACTAACACGGCCCATCTCAACGGTCACAGATTTCCCGGAACTTTCGACCTGCGCACTGACAAGGCCTCCTGAGGTCATGATTTGAAAAGGCGACTCGTTTACCATTTTTCGATCCCAGAGCGAACGCGCGAATATCCGCAGTCCGTTTCCGCTTTTTTCTGCCTTACTACCGTCCGGGTTAAAGATAGTCAGTTTAAAGCCTTTTCCGGGGCTGTCTTTTTCACCGACTAAAATTCCATCGGAGCCAAGGCCAAAATTACGGTGACAAATTTTACGGACCTGTTCTGCAGTCAATTCTGTTTCCGCAGACTGCGAAGCTCTGGAAGTGAGAACCAGATAATCATTTCCGAGGGCATGATATTTGAGGAATTCCATTTTATGGCGAGCTAAAAATATTTTAATATATAAAGCGGCTAAAGTAATTTATCTATTATACAGATCAGACTGTGTTTACAAAAGCAGTAGTCTGAAAAAATATTCGGAGGTTTTCATAATTCGGAAATTTTCTGCGCCGCTTGATGAGGCGTGAGCGGTTTGTCTAAAAGCTGACCGTTACTCAGCCGTAGCAAAACTCCCTCTTCGGTCATGTATGCTTTCAACGGATCACCGTTTTCATCCAGCATTTCCAGGGCATAAGTCGATTTGCCATCAAGAACATCTGGAATCACTTTTATCTTTTCCGGAGCATTGTCACCCATATCTTTCCAGAGCGATTCTACATCCTTGTATTTCTGTTCGAGTAGCTTGAGCTTTTTCTTCAATTCTTCTGGAGAGGCATATTTTTCCACTTTGCCTTTCCAAAAGAGGAAAATTGACTGTGCCTCTGAGAAGACAAAAACGGTGTTATTGCCTATTTCCTGGAGGATGCTATTGGCAATTTTATCCAAAATTTCAGGCGGTGCGGTGAGCATTTTTTTTAGACGTTCATTTGATTCCTGAACAGGGATATTGGAGCCAAATTCCTGCATCATGTCTTCAAGATTAAACTCTGACGGTTTGTTGCCGGTTGAACTTTTTGCGGTCAAAGTTTTGTTTTTTGGAAAAAACTTTAAATGTTTTATTATGTTTTTGCCAGGAGATGGATCCTGCATCTGCACTAAAAATATGACAAACACACCAAGGAAAATCAGCAGTAAAATCAGCATAAATCTCCGCAAATAGTTAGGCCCGGAAGACTTATCTTTTTTACTTTTGTCAGTTGATGTATTTCGCAGTTGAGGGGAAGACTTTGTTGCGGCCTTCATTTCCGCTGAAATAATCGGTTCAGGGAAATAAGGCTGCAACTCCTGCATAAGCTGATCATTGCGCTGCTGTATCAGTTTTACTCTTTCAATTAACTCAAATCCGTGTGTTTTAAGATATATTTTACGCAGTTCTTCCACAAGAAACCTTACCCCGGGATGAGTCTCATCATTTAAGTCTTCCGCTTCCTGCATGGTTCCATCCCGAAAACGCTGGCACTGGTGCAGGACTTCTATTTCAAGTGCTTTTGAACTGATACGCAGGGCATGCCAACGGTCACGTGAAAACATCGGTGGAGACACAGGCGGTTCAATTTCGTTGTCTGCAGGATTGTTTCTTTGGAAAGTCTCTGCTTGTGATTTGGCAGGCTTTTGCTTGTTTCTGAGTAACTGCTTTTTTTTAGTTTGGAACTGCTGCCAATCCATCTTGTAATCCGACCACGCACTTTTGAAATTACTCCAGTTTTTGCGTAACTCCTGATTGTTCTCAAATAATTTATTGAATAATGGTGCAAGCTCAGGAAAAGAGAGTGGATCTTTTTTACGCACGAGGCTGGATAACTTGCGCAGTTTCTCCATTTGCTGCTCAAGTTGTTTAGCCTCATTTTCAATATGTGCCCACTCAGCATTTGTCAGCGGACGTTTCCAATGTTCTACAACCGGGAATATGAGTAATTCCATCCTGATCGTGTCGACACAAATGCGGTTCAGATCTACGCTGAGTGAGCTGGGAACATGCGCCTGAATCTGCTGCCGTAATGCCTGCCAGGCCTGTTTTGTCCTTGAGGATTTGTGCTCCGGATTAGTGAGCAGCATAAAATCCTCAAAATGGTCTCCGGAAATCGGAATGATACTGGTTGTGTCCATTGAATGCAAAAGTGAAAAACTAGCTGGAGAATATTAAAAAGAGCTTTGCAAAACTCGTACTTTATTTTAACCCACAAGCAAAGCTGGAACTGTGCCGCGGGCAAGTTATGTTTGACTTAAACACTCATTTCCAGTAATATAATTTAATCAGTACTAATTTGGTACGGTTTCTTTAGGAGCTGTTCAGATGCTTACTGAAATTTAGAAATTGTGTTTTTACTCACGTTTCAGATAATCTTCAATTTTTTAACGATCAATCGGTGTAAAGTTATGCAATTCAAAGTTATTTCTCCCAATGTGGAAAGCACCGGAAGCGCCGGAACTGATCCACAGTCTCAGATTGAGCAAATGCTGAGTGGCAATCCTGTTTTTTTATTTATGAAGGGTACCCCGGAATCTCCTCAGTGTGGTTTTTCCGGAAAAGTCACAAATATTTTAAATTCATGGAAAGTCCCTTTTAAATCATTCAACGTGCTTTCTGATGAAAGTATTCGGCAGGGAATCAAGGATTACGCAAACTGGCAGACTATCCCTCAACTTTACATCAACAAAGAATTTGTCGGCGGTTCAGATGTTGTGGAAGAAATGTCGAATAACGGTGAACTCGGAGAATTGCTGAATGAAGCATTTCCGGAGATGAAAATCACACCGCCTCCACCTCCTGCAGAAGTGCGGGAAGTAGCGGCTCAGGAAGCTGCCGTTATATTAAAGGAAAATCCTGATATTCGGCTTTTGGATGTACGTTCGCCGCAGGAGCGGGAAACTGCCTGTCTGGAAAATTCCGTACTGCTTGATCAGGAACTGGTGGAGGAAATGCTGGACACGTGGGATAAAGACACTGCAATGATGTTTATTTGCCATGTTGGTGAACGCAGCCGGCAGGCCGCACAGTATTTTGCATCTCAGGGCTTCCAACACGTGTATAATATTTCTGACGGCATACATGGTTGGTCAAGTAGTGTTGATTCTGCTATCCCTCTTTATTAGTCTAGTTAATTATTATTCTGAGAGAACAATATGATTAAGGAGCCAGAAAATCCACTTCCTGAAGTCATTCTTACTGAACGAGCGGCGCAGGTTTTTAAAGAAGCATGTGAAGCGGAAGGTTCGAGTTTGGAAGACACGTTTTTACGTATCGGCGCACGTCCGGGAGGATGCTCCGGATGGAAATATGAACTGGAATCCAGTAACCGAGATGAAGCTGGCCCAAATGACGTACAAATTCTTTCGAAGAAAGTTTCGGTAGTTGTCGACCGTGATGCACTCACTGATATTTTAGGACCGTTAAAAATTGATTTTTCAGACAAAAATCTGGTTGAACAGGGATTTGTCTTTGAACAGTTGAAAACAGGTCATCAGTGCGGTTGCGGGGAATCTTTCACTCCGGTAAAAGATTTGAAAAGCGGCAAAAATAATGGCCCAATTTCTTGAATGGCTGGCCGGAGCAACCTGCTTCGGACTGTTTGTTTACAAATGGATCATCATCGCCGCAGTGGTTATGACATGGGTCAGCGCTGATCCACATAATCAAATTGTCCAGTGGATAGGGAGGGTAACACGTCCCTTATGGGTCTGGTGCGAACAGCGGATGCCGGTCATGATGGCCCATTTCAGCGCCTATGCCTCAATTCTGGTTGTGATCTTTGCCCAGATAGTCATTCCGGCGGAGATACGTTCACTGAGTTTGTTTATTCAGGGACAGTCAGATGCTGCCGCGTTACTGCTTCAGAGCGGAGGTCACTTGCTGCAGGGTACAAGTATAGTAGTACAAAGCTTGTTGTTTTTTTGTATGTTTGTGCTGATTGCCTGGTTTATCCTGGGATTAGTGAATCCGTCATTAAATAATCCGCTGGTGCGGATCATTCATGTTCTTGCCGATCCTCTGATTACTCCACTGCAGCGTTATCTTCCCAGAACACGTACCGACTGGTCTCCTTTGGTAGGAGTCATCTTATTCTATTTGATCAGTTCATCTATAATTAATCCAATAGCATTTTACGGCAGCACGATGTCTTTCCCTGTCTCTATCTGCATTTATTAACGTGATGCTCTTTACATTACATGTAGTCGCAATCGGAATCGTGATTGGTGTGACGGCTCATTTTGCTTTTTCTCTGGGTAAAAAAGACGGCCTGCGTATTGCCCGCAGAGAGCAGGAGCTTAAGACACAAAAAAAAGATCCGCCTAAAATAGCATCCAATAGGCTCTGAAAATTTAGCGAATCTTATAGATTTTCCAAACGTACTCGAATTGCTTCTGCGTGGGAAAATAATTCTTCTTCCTCAGCAAAGCGGATGATTTGCTCACCCTGAAGCTGCAGCCGCTCTGCAGAATAACTGATGACAGAACTTGTTTTAACAAAATCCTGTACTCCAAGCGGTGAAGAAAATTTGGCACAGCCTGAAGTTGGCAAAGTATGATTGGGACCTGCAAAATAATCTCCGACAGCTTCCGGTGTGTTTGGTCCTAAAAATATTGCACCTGCATTACGAATACGGTGCAGGTCTTCAAAAGGCTGTTTAGTCAGTACTTCTAAATGCTCCGGTGCAAATTCATTAACTGCCTCAAAAATTTCTTCCAGATCCTGTGCCACAATAATGGCTGAACGGTTTGCAAAAGATGCTTCAATTATTTCATGTCGTGCTAAATTTGGGATCAGGCTTTTGAGACGTTTTGCGACATCTTCAGCCTGTTTTGAGGAAGTTGTAACCAGGATAGCTCCCGCATCAGGGTCATGCTCAGCCTGAGATAACAGATCACGTACAAGGTATTCCACAGGAATGTCCTCACGGTCACAGATGACCATAATTTCACTCGGCCCTGCAAATGAATCTATACCGACAGTGCCGTATACCTGTCGCTTTGCTTCAGCAACAAAAGCATTTCCGGGGCCTGTAATTTTGACAACTTGCTTGATCGACTCTGTACCATAAGCCAATGCTCCGATTGACTGCGCGCCGCCGACTGCGTAAAGCTCCTCAAGTCCCATCAACGCCGCACTTGCCATCACTAATTGGTGCGGTAATCCGGAAGGACCGGGAGGCGACACCATCGCTATTCTGGATACTCCTGCAACTTGAGCTGGAATAACGTTCATCAACAATGTTGAAGGATAAACCGCTCTGCCGCCAGGAATATATATNNCCTACACTATCGACAGGTGTAACTTTCCAGCCCAATACAGTTCCATCCGGACTGAAATCCAGTTGGCTGTCCGTTTTCTGCCGGTCATGAAAAAACATGATATTATCGGCCGCTTCTTCCAAAATGTGAAAAAGATCATGATCCAGTCCTTCAAGTGCTTCTTCCAGTGTAGACTTTGGCACCAGCCAGGATTCCGGAATTACTTGATCAAAACGTTCTGTATATTCACGCAGGGCCGAATCTCCATTTTTACGGACACATGCCAGGATTTCCTGAACTGTAGCTGAGACGTCATTAGTCTCTTCTTCATCAAAAGCTTTGGCAAAATCTCCAAATCCTTTAAATATTCTTAGTTGCATTATTTTGTGCTGAATTAATTAGTTTATGATGTAAAAGTAAAAAGTCATAAAAACCTGTAATTGATTACAAAACGAGAATTCTATTTTATGTTAAGTACTAATAGTATTAAGACAACTCCCTTCGTTCGAGATGACAAATAATTAGTTTAGGGGTTTTTACGAAACCATCGGGTATAATAAATATTATTTGTTTAACCCAGGCAGTTTAGTTACTACCTCTGTTCATAAATGAAACATAAAATTTCAAATTTAATTCTGAGTTATAAATCAGGCAATTAAGCGTGATGCTTCATTGAATTCGACCGAAACAGTTTTGGAGATACCAGGTTCTTCCATGGTCACTCCATACAAAAGGTCTCCAATTTCCATGGTTTTTTTGTTGTGAGTGATCAGAATGAATTGGGAATCATAGGACAAACTTGTAATTAAGCGGGTGAAACGCACCACATTCACATCATCCAGAGGTGCATCAACTTCATCCAGAAAACAGAACGGGCTTGGTTTCACCAGAAAAATTGCAAAGATCAGTGAAATCGCAGTCAATGCTTTTTCGCCGCCGGAAAGGAGATTGATGTTTTGTAGTTTTTTCCCCGGAGGCTGAGCCACTATATCAACTCCCGCGCTTAAGAGATCTTCTGATTCAGTTAGTACCAGTTTCGCTTCTCCTCCCTCAAACAATGTGCTGAAAACCTTTTTAAAATTTTCATTGATCAGCTCATACATTTCCCTGAAACGTCGACGGGATTCAATATTGATATCCTTTATAGTTTCTTTCAAATCATCCAGTGCTTTGTCCAAATCATCTGACTGAGATTTCAAAAAATCAATCCGTTCTGTGAGTGCTGCATATTCTTCCGGAGCAGAAAGGTTTACCGCACCCATTGTATTCAAACGTACTTTTAGTCCCCGTAACTCCTGCCCCATTTTATTAAGATCTGCAGTTTCAACATCCATTTCCGCGATGATCTCTTCAGGAGATTTATCTGTAATTTCCGCAATTTGGTTTTCCAACTGTTCTCTTTGAATACGGAATTCAGTCAGTTTTAGTGACTCCTGATGGGAGACACTAACGGAGTTTTCTAGTAATCCCTGCCGTTCCTGAAGTTTTTGCGTAAGCAGAGTCTGCTCTTCACTTTTTTGATCATGCAGCAGGATTTCTTCATCTAACTCAAGTTTCATGATTGTTCGTGCCTCTAGCATACCGGCAAAAGATTCATCAATTTCAGTTATCCTCTTCCGACTTTGCTCAAGTCTCAAGCCTGCATCATTACGTGATGTTTCAAGCTGTTCCAGCCGCAAAGCGGTTTCAGCAATTTCACACCGCAAACGATCCGCTGTTTCCTCAGTATTTTTTTGTTGCTCGGTAATCTCTGTCAAAGAAACTCGATGGGTCAATAATTCCTCTGCACATGCATCTGCGCGGCTTTGCTGCTCGAGGATACGTTCCTGCACTTCTGTAGTTTTTTCTTCCAGTTCAGTACGTTCTTTTTCCAGCGTCTTAATTGAGGTAGATGCAGTATTTTCTTTCTGACGCGATGATTCCATTTCGTTCAGGATAGTGGCTGAATCTTGAGCAATTTGTGAAACTGTTTGCTGTGTTCGTCTTTCTTCCAACTGATGATGCTCCAGTTCTTTGTTGCAGCTCAATAACTCAAATTCGAGTTTTCGTGTTTCTTCTTCGCTGCTTTCCTGTTCCTGTTTCATGGTTTCATATTTTTCCCTCAAAGTTTGCTGCTCACTCTCCAACTTTTTCAGCTTTTTGTTCAAATCCTCTGCATATTTTTCAACATCGACTATTTGCTGCTGACGCTGCAAAAAACCCAGCGATCCGGATTGTACTTTACCGATGCTGACGTTGGAATTTGTAAGATGTATACCGGTCGTCGATAGCCACTCATAAGGTGCCTCGGGACGGTTATTACCGGATTCATTCCAAAAGTTTATTTCGTCCTTGAGCAGAGTAAAACGTGAAAAATATTTTTCACCCCATTCTTTCAAAGGGGCTTTGAACTCAAGAATCTCTGGGAGAGGTATCCCCTTTGTTTTAGGGGCTTGTTGAATAGAAGCGGGCCGATCCAAGGCTATAAACTTGAGCTGCCCCAGTTCGTGCTCCTTGCAAAATATTTCCAGTTCAGGAAAATCAGCGGCGCATTCTATTACCACCCAATCCAATACTTCAGCCATAACTGGCGAAACTGCCGCTAAAATTTCTTCAGAGACTGTAATATAGTCTGCAAGCAGTCCAGATACTCCAAGTTTTTTCATTATCTCCGGATCCTCTTGCATCAACTGCATAAATATTTTTACACTGTCACTAAAACCCTCATACTGAGTCTGAATTTGGTGCAGTGACTCAATGCGTGATTGTGCTGTGCTGTGCTGGTAACGTAGATCTTCGAGCTGTGTTTCTGTTTCTGTTAACTGCATGTGCTGATCTGCAAGCTGGCTTTCAAATTCTGCCATCTTTACAGACAATTCTTCTTTCTGCAGACGTATGCTTTGCATGCGTTCTTCGCTGTCAGAAACCTGGAGAGTTGCTTCCTGTAGCAGGTTTCTGTGTGACTGCTCCTGATCCTGAAGACGCTGCTGCCGTTCTGTCAGATTTTCAAGACGTTCATCAAGGAAATTCTTTTGATTTGTTTGATTTGTTAATTCGGTGTGCACTGTCAGCAGTCTTTTCTGCAGTACCGACGCATCTTCAGAGGCCTGCTGAAGAGCGCTATTTTCTTTAGTACGGAGCTCCTCAATATTAACTAGTTTAGCCTGTAACTCACCTAAACCTTGTGCCAGTTCTTTGAGACGTGATTCTATTTCTGCTCTTTCTTTTTCGCGACCGGTCAGGCGTTGCTTCAGTTCTGCAAGTTCAGTTTCCTGACCCTGCTGCTGTTCACCCACATTTTGCAGATTCTGTTTTTCAAGTTCACGTTGATTTTCTGCTTCCTGAATTTTTTGTTCTTTTTGAAAAAGCTGTTCACGTCGTTCACCAACATGTGTCCCGCGTTGAACTTGTTCCAACTTCAACCGTTCCATTTCAGTTTGAACAACAGACTTTTCATTTTGCAGGTCTTCCTGCTGCTGTTGGTGTCCCTGCACCAGTTCTTGTGCTTTGTCTTCATTAATTGCAGCCTGATGCAAACTTAACGATAGATGCTGCTGTTCAAGCTGTCCGCACTTTTGCTGAAGATCCAAATATTTTTCTGCCTTTTCAACATGCTCCTTCAATCCATCTTCCTGCTCGGAGAGTGCTCCCAGCACATCTGTTACACGGAACAGATTTTGTGTGGTTTCCTCGAGGCGTTTTTCTGCGGTTTCACGTTTGAAACGAAACTTAACAATACCTGCAGCATCGTCAATTAAAGT
>ENA-UZXA01016044-UZXA01016044.1-metagenome-genome-assembly--contig:-Day-1-1m-contig-16044_pt1 | contig 10281 bp, 8 predicted proteins | sample MGYA00260336_ERZ794896 | MGnify/ENA metagenome assembly ERZ794896
ACAATACAACAGCTCAAGTAAACTTGTTAGATGAAAATGGAGAGGCAATTGAAACTAATGTAAACCTTACTTTTTACAATGATTTTACAGGAACTTCAAAATACAATTACATCCATACAATGAATGCTTATGGCAATCCTGATACTATGGTAATTGATCCTGTTTTGTCTTATAAAGTTGTGGCGCATACAATTCCTCCTGTAAGTATTAGTGATATTACTCTTACGCCAGGAAAACACACTATAATTCCACTAATCACTCCTCAAGGGGAATTGGAGATAAAAATGAATTCTAAAATTAAGTACCAGTATATTGTTCGCCCTGCTGGAGTCGACACTACTTTACATGTGCAAGAAATTAATGAAATTGAGAAATATTTAATTGGAAGATACGATATTGAACTTTTAACTTTACCAAGAAAAAAGTTTTATGATGTAGAAGTAAATCAAAGCACTATAACTACCTATTCGATTTCTACTCCTGGTTTGGCTAACATCTTACTGCCATCAAAAGGATATGGAGGTTTGTATGTTAAAAATGGTGATGAACTGGAGCAGATATATCATTTTAAAGGAGAAAAAACGCAACACAGATTAACTTTATTGCCTGGAAATTACAAAGTAGTTTTTAGGGCAATATCAGCTAAAAATCATATTTATACAACAGAAGAAAGTTTTAAACTTAGATCAGGACAATCAGAACTTATTAAAATCTATTAAAAATGGAAATGAAAGATACACGCTCAGGATTTGGAGCAGGATTAACAGAATTAGGAAGAAAAAACCCAGATGTAGTTGCACTTTGTGCTGATCTTACAGGATCATTAAAAATGAATGATTTTCAAGATGAAAATCCTGAACGCTTTTTCCAGATTGGTATTGCTGAGGCAAATATGATTGGTATTGCTGCTGGTATGACTATTGGAGGTAAAATTCCTTTTACAGGAACTTTTGCTAACTTTTCTACTTCTCGTGTTTACGATCAAATTCGTCAGTCAGTAGCTTATTCTGGTAAAAATGTAAAAATTTGCGCTTCTCATGCTGGGATTACTTTGGGTGAAGATGGGGCTACTCATCAAGTACTGGAAGATATTGGCATGATGAAAATGCTACCTCACATGGTGGTTATCAATCCTTGTGATTACAATCAAACAAAAGCAGCAACTATTGCTATTGCTGATTATGTAGGCCCAGTTTATTTAAGATTTGGAAGACCAAAAGTTCCTAATTTCACATCAGCTGATCAAAAATTTGAAATAGGTAAAGCATTACATTTAAAAGAAGGAAATGATGTAACTATATTTGCTACTGGGCATTTAGTATGGGAAGCTTTAGAAGCTGCAAAGACTTTAGATGAAGAAGGAATTTCTGCAGAAGTAATAAATATACATACCATAAAACCTTTAGATAATGATGCAATCTTAAAAGCTGTAGCAAACACTAAATGTGTAGTTACGGCTGAGGAACATATGATAAATGGCGGACTTGGAGATAGTATTGCTCAACTTCTATCACGAAAAAACCCTACTCCAATTGAAATGGTAGGAATGGATGATAGCTTTGGGGAAAGCGGTCCTCCAATGAAATTGATGGAGAAATACGGAATTGATAGAAAGGCTATTATTAAATCTGCTAAAAAAGTGATTTCTAGAAAATAAAATGGATAAACCAAAAGACATCTTTAAAAAACACCAAGCACAGACTTTTCCTTTTCCATCTTGTATAGAAATTAAAAGTGCAAATGGTAGTTATATTACAGATGTTCATGGGAAACAATATTTAGATTTTGTAGCAGGAGTTTCCGCCTGCACTTTAGGACACTCAAACCCTATAATTACTGATGCAGTAAAAAAACAATTAGATAAATACACACATGTAATGGTTTATGGAGAATTTATACAATCTCCTCAATTCAAACTAGCAAAGCTTTTAGCAGATAATTTGCCTAAAAGATTAAGCACAACTTATTTTGTAAATTCAGGTACCGAAGCAATTGAAGGTGCTATGAAGTTAGCTAAAAGATCTACTGGTCGCTCTGAAATTATCTCTTGTAAAAATTCATATCATGGCTCTACACAGGGAGCACTTTCTATAATGGGAAATGAAGTACATAAAGCAAAATACCGTCCTTTATTACCTCATTGTAATCAGATAATATATAATGATGTGAATTCCTTAAAAAACATTACAAAAGTCACAGCTGCTGTAGTAATTGAACCAATACAAAGTGGAACAGGTTTTGTTACACCAAAAAATAATTTCTTAGAAAAAGTTAGAGAAAGATGCACGGAAACAGGAACATTACTGATTTTTGATGAAATACAAACTTGCTTTGGAAGACTAGGTACATTATTTGGTTTTGAAAAATACAATGCTATACCTGATATTCTTTGTATTGCAAAAGGAATGGGTGGAGGAATGCCTATTGGAGCTTTTATTTCCTCATGGGAACTAATGAACTTATTAACTTTTGAGCCCAAATTAGGGCATATAACTACTTTTGGAGGACATCCTGTAAATTGTGCAGCAAGTTTGGTTTGCTTACAACATTTACTTACTACTGATATTATGCAAAAAGTTGATGAAAAAGAACAATTATTCAGAATGCAGTTACAGCACCCAAAAATCAAAGAGATTAGAGGGAATGGACTTATGCTTGCTATAGAATTTGATAATGAAGACTTAGCTCAAAAAGTAGTGGAACAGTCTCTTAAAAAAGGACTTATTCTTTTTTACTTTCTGTTTACCAAAACTGCTATTCGTATATCACCCCCATTAACTGTTTCCAAAAAAGAAATAATCGAAGGCTGTAACATTATTAAAGGAATATTAGAAGAATAAAAAAGGAACCGATTCGATTCCTTTTTTTAAATATCAAGTCATTTAAATGCAGAAATCAATATTGAAATTATTATAGATTTTTTCTTTATTTTACTTACCAAAGGTTTCTATAACATCTTACTCCATCCTCTTCTTCCATTTGCTCTACGAACAATTCCATTTCTTCTTTTGAAATGAAATCATCCTCACATACTTCCATTTCATATTCGATCTCATCTTCTTGACTAGTAAACGCTTTATTGTTAGTACATTCCATACATTTTTGACATGATGAAAATGAAAATGCAATAATTGAAATAAATAATATTTTTTTCATAGGTTATTTATTTAAGTTAAGTTTATCTACTAGCTTTTTGTTAACTGCATTCTCCAGATCTCTTTCCAATGGATCTATTTGTTTAAAGTTTTTATAAACACCACCATAACCACTTACATTTGCATCAACTGTTGTCATAAGGCCAAGTAAATAAGTTGTTTTTTTAATAGTGTAGCTTGGCTTTGCTATAAAATCGGCTTTAGCTGAGTTAAGAGCTTTATACTGAGCAGCTTTTTTTGGACCTGCAGTTTTTGAAAATGGAACATCAAAGCCTCCTCCTCTAATATCAGCATAGTGATTATCACCAGATAATTTGAAAAACATGAAATAAGTAGCTGTTGCACTACCTGTAATTTTTTCTGTTTCATCTATCTCCATGTCAGCATGAAAATAATCAGTGACAATCTGAGTGTTAGAAACTGATTTTTCATGATATTCGCCACTGTTTTTTACTATACCACAGCTTGATAGTACTGTAGCTACAATCAAGATTGGTAATAATTTGTACATTTTCTTCATATTTATTTTTTTATATCATGCCTACTCTAACAATGGTTTTCAGCTTCCCCAAATTACAATTACAATATTAAGAAAAATATTTTAAACGAACCTCAGTATATTTACTGATAAAGTAAAACTATAGAAAAACACTCGTAAATCAGTTAAAAATCATTGAATTACTTACAAATCTCAGGATTTTATATCTAATTTTTGTTGTTTTTATATTTTATAAAAAGTGTTTATATTAATCAATTGAAGAACAAATTAACTAATGAGTATCTTTTATAAGTATCATCAAGTTTTATTTACTAAGATTATCTATTATTGCAGCAAAATTAAAACTTAAAATAACAATGGCTGAATCTTATGAAAACCAACTAAACAATTGGGTAAACAAAGAGAAATCAGGAGTTAACCTACTTAATTCTGTAGGAACTTTAATGTACGATAAAGGAATTGAATTGATTCTTTTTAGAAATCAACTTTTAGAAATTGGTGTTTCTGAGTTAATGAACAACATCTCTTACGCTAATAAAGTTGTAGGTAGAGAAAACAATGTTGAAGTTGCTGCTCTTTTAGCAAGTGAAATGCTTAATATGGATTTAGCACCTTCAAAAATTGATATTGGCCTATTAACTGCCGAGTACATTGAAAGCAATGCAACTGATGCAAATGCTTTTTTATCAGATAAATTAAGTCATATAGATGGTGCAGATACACGTTCAAAAACCGCAAAAGATGTTATTCTTTACGGATTTGGAAGAATTGGAAGATTAGCAGCTCGTGAGCTAATAAAACAAGCTGGAAAAGGACAACAATTAAGATTAAAAGCAATAGTTGTAAGAAGACTAACTGATGCTCAAATAGTAAAAAGAGCAGACCTACTAAGAACTGATTCTGTACATGGTACTTTTAAAGGAGTGGTTGATGTTGATTTAGCAAACCAATCAATTATTGTAAACGGACAAGCTATTAAATTTATTGATGGAGGAAGCCCTGAAGATATTGATTATACTCAACACGGAATAAATGATGCACTTTTAATTGACAATACTGGTGTTTACACCGATAAAGAAGCACTAACAAGACATTTACAAGCAAAAGGAGTTAGCAAAGTTCTATTAACAGCTCCAGGAAAAGGAATTCCAAATATTGTTTACGGAATTAACTCATCAGAAATTGATGTTGATGCTACAGATATTTTCTCAGCAGCTTCATGTACAACTAACTGTATTGCTCCTATCTTACATATAGTTGAAAATAAATATAATGTAGTAAAAGGTCACTTAGAAACTGTTCATTCATATACAAATGATCAGAATCTATTGGATAACATGCATAAGAAACCAAGAAGAGGTCGTTCTGCTGCAATCAATATGGTAATTACTTCAACTGGTGCTGGAAAAGCAGTTACTAAAGTAATTCCATCTTTGGAAGGAAAATTATCTGCAAATGCAGTTCGTGTTCCTACACCAAATGTTTCACTAGCTATTTTAAAATTAACTCTTGATAAAGAGACTTCTGTTGCTGATATGAATGCAACTATGAGAGATGCAGCATTGAAAGGAAACTTAGTGAACCAAATTAACTATCAAGTTGACCCAGATTTAGTTTCTACTGATATTATAGGAAATACTTGTTGTTCAATTTATGATAGTAATGCAACTATATGTACTGAAGAAGGAAAAGATGTAGTTCTTTACATTTGGTATGACAATGAGTTTGGATACACTAAACAAGTTATCAGATTAGCAAAACTTATTGCAAAAGTTAGAAGATTAACTTACTACTAAATAGAAAAATGTTATGAAGTTAAACAACAAAGCATTTTTAGTTTACAAACTTTTTAACTCGTCATTTACAGGACTATCGGTTGGTATCTTAATTACAATTTACCAACCTTTAGATCTTTCAATTTACTCCATAGGAGGAATGGTTTTAGCTGGAGGAATGCTAGTAATTGCAAAGTTCTATGACAAACTCCTTAACATTAAAAGTTTCTTTCAGATTTCCTTATTAGTTGAGGTAGTGATGCTTTTAACAATTATTACTTTTGTACTTTTACAATATTCCCTAACCTCTGCCCTTTTAATCTATATGGGATATCAACTGACTTTTATTTTTGGTGGGTATTTAGTAAGAGCAGAAACTTTAGTTGCCAAAGATAAAGAGTTACTTGGAAAGATTGATGTAAATAAACAGATCGGTTATTTAGTAGGTTTAGGAGCTTCATTTTTATTCTACAAAGCATTAGAATATGGCTTTGAAATTAATGAGTCTCAAACGCAAATAAGTATACTTCACTACTTTTTAATATCATTGCAAACCTTGATTATACTTTTGCTTTTAAGAAGTTTTTCTAAAGAAAATTGATGTCCGATTTTAAGTTTAAACAATTTGAAGTTGCACAAGATAAATCTGCAATGAAAATTGGAACGGATGGCGTTTTACTTGGATCATGGTCAGATTTAGAAAATTCAAGGAATATACTTGATATAGGATGCGGTACTGGATTAATTTGTTTAATGGCTGCTCAAAGAAACCCATCATCACTTATTACAGGAATTGAGCTTGAAGTAAATGCTTTTAAGCAAGCAACTGAAAACTGCAAAAAATCCAAATGGAGTAATAGAATTTCTATAATTCATTCTTCATTACAATCTTTTAATTCAAGTTCAAAATTTGATTTAATAATCAGTAATCCGCCATTTTTTAGTGGCTCTACCAAATCTGAAGATTCAGAAAGAAATCTTGCTAGGAATAATCACACGCTACCTTTTAAATACTTAATTGAAAAATCAAAAGCACTACTGGATAAAAATGGTAAGTTTATTGTAATCATACCTTTTGCCAGTAAAACTAAATTCTGTGATTTAGCAAATAATAATAATTTATTTCTGAATAAAATTTGCTTTATAAAAGGAAATATTTCTTCTCCAATAAAAAGAATAATGATGGATTTTTCTTTTGCAAAATCAGAACTAATTAAGGAAGAGCTAACTATTGAAGTTGACAGGCATCAATATACAAAGGAGTACATCAGTCTTTGTAAGGATTTTTATTTAAAGATGTAAATATTAATCAAACTCACCCTCTAATTTAGCTTGAATAATAATATATTCTATTAGCATATCCTCTCTGATATTTACAGGATCATATTCTGTTTTTAAATTGTTATCCCACAGCATAGCCATAGTTTGCCAAAAGAATGCGTTAAACCTGCCTCTATAAGATTTAACTATCTCATAGGTAGTTGTTTTTGTTTCTCTATAAATTAGTTTTACTAAAATTTTCCCCTCAGTCATTGTTAGGTTTTTAAGACTATCAGCATATTCCTCCTTTACCCATTTTGTGACTTCCTTTGTATAGCGTTTTTTATGCCTTCTTTTAGGTATTGAATCAAGTCCAACTTGTATACCTTGTAATTTTGTTTTTGCGGCCAAAGCATAAGGATATACTTTCAACACTCGTCTTTTTAGAATGTAATACTTTTTTTGCTCCTCTTTATTCTTAAAAGATAACACCTCAACTTCAGGAATATCAGCTATAAAAAAAGTATCTCCATCAATAATTGAAAAATTTGCAATAAGCACTTTTTCTTGAGCCGAACTATTAAAACAGAAGGCAACCAATAATACTATTGCAGAATAAAATCGCACTAGTCAATAATTAGCTGTTGTACACTTGAACTGTTTTTACTAAGGATTTGAACAAGATATACTCCCTTAGCAAAACTACTAACATCAATAGTAGCTTTTCTTCCCTGATTGCTTTTACTAAAAACTAAACTTCCTTTTACATCTGAAATGGTAAGTTTTTCAATAGCTGCATCAGCAATTATACTAACCGATATATTTGCAGGATTAGGAAAAATAGAAAACTGCTTTTCAATAACATTATGCACTGCTGATGGCACCATAAATACAGCTGTTGCTTCAGCAAAATCAGAGATGCAATTTTCCTGTAACTGCAAATTATAAAAGAAATAATGATAAGTGGCACTATTAGGAGAGTTGTGCCCTGTAACACTCGCTATATTTCCAATAGAATATGGGTAAGCTGAACCTGTACTATTTCTGTACAAATCAGAATTACCACTACTCATCCCTAGCTCTAAATTATTCATAACAGGAACATTAAAATCAAGATATAAAGTATTTAAACCTGTTTGAACTGTGATAGTTGTATCCTCCAAAACTTGACTATTATTATCTCTTAACTCAAAAGTAATTGCTTGTACTGTACCTGCATATACATCAGTAGAAATTAAAGTTGAAGGTGTGTAGCAATCCAAAAATAAATGCCTATCGTTATTATAGTATCCACCACCACCAATTGTATTGTCCAAAGGACCACCAAATACAGGAATACCACCTACCTCCCTAACATAATAAGTTGTATTTGTATTTAGTAAAGGAGTTGTAAAAGGAGAGCCAGAATAAATAGAAGCACTTCCAAGAGTATCATTATACCAATTTACAGAGTTAGTTGCTGTTGCAAGCTGAAAAGTAGTAGGAGTAATATAAGAAGTATCATTATAAGCAATAGGTGCTGGCATAAAACTAACGCTAACCACTGAAGCTTGAAAAATAGAATCTTGCCCTAACCCATTTGAAACAAAAAGACTAACATCATAAGTGCCAGCTTGCAAATAGGTATGAGTTGGATTCTGGAGGGTGGAAGTTGTTCCGTCACCAAAATCCCATAACCAATAATTAGGTTGATTGAAACTTGCATCAATAAAACTAACGCTACCCGTACAACTTGATGAACCATTAGTAGTAAAACCAGCTAAAGGAGGGGCAATACAGCCATTATTAATTGGTTGAGCATTTACAGCAACTGCCCTTCTCCCCTTATTTCCATTCACCTTTGAACATGCCGAAAACCAAGAATCCGTAATTGCAGGATTGGGGTTCAGAATTAAAGCCATAGTTGCTGGGGTAGTTGTCATTGAATCCATATAGACATTTCCTAACATACTTACTTCATAGTCAGTTGCACCATTTACTGCATTCCATAATATATAAATTGAATCAGGACATATCCAATTAACGGTTACATTCTGTGGTACGCCAACAATAGTAAAATCAACATCACTTTCATCAGAAAACCCATTACGACTAACCCTTACTTTTGCAGTATTCGTTACTGAGTTAGGCACTGTCCAAGTATAATAACGAGAATTAACTCCTGCACTGTTTGTTATTGTATTCCAATTTGTTCCATCAGTAGTATATTCTAAAGCAAAAGGTGTATTCCCTTCAGACGCATCCCATCTAATTAATTCAGTTTCTCCAGGAACAAAACCCTCTCCACCAATTGGGTAGGTTAGCTCAACATCCTCAGTAATATATTGGTAAACAACCCAATATTCTTGAGGACCGAAAGGAATAGCGAAACCATCAACCGATAAAATATAATTTCCTGCAACAGGATTGTCTAAGGTGATTTGCTCCATGTTGTTAAGATGATCATTCCCATATGTAGCAGTTGAATTTAATGCTATACTATTTGCAGTAGGATCAAGCAGCCAAGGTTGACCAATTAAATTTCCTAAGTTATTATACAGCCCTATATCAATATCATTAACTAGTGCTGGTGCAGCATTAACATTTCCCTCCTTGTCGTGCCAATACACCATAACATTAATTTGTTTTATGCCATTAGGAATAGTAATAATATGACCATTATTTCCTCCTTGCGATACAGAAGAACTTAAATACTGGTTATTTTCTAAGATCTTTATTGCTTGGTAGGCATTTACCTCTCCCCAACCATGTTTAAAATCAGGACCAGGATTTCCTAAATCATCAGCAGAATTTAATAGAACTCCTTTTATAAGTGCTGAACTAGGGTTTACCCCTGAATTTAATTCCTTATATCCTTGATACAATTGTCCTAATACACCAGCAATACCTGGGCAAGCCATAGAAGTTCCTGTAAAAGAATCATAATCGTTAGTAGGTACTGTTGAATTTACGGATGTTCCTTTAGCTCCAATATCAGGCTTTATTCTACCATCTGCAGCTGGTCCTCTACTGGATGAACTGGCTAAAATTCCAGTTGAAGTAAGGTTAGCTATTGCAAGTACATTTTTTCCTTGTTTGTGTCCTCCTGTAACATTTCCCCAACCACTACCAGCACCATATCCACAGTCGGAACTACCACTATTTCCTGCTGAAAAAACATGAATTAATGAAGGATATAATCTCACTTGCTCATCCAAATCTTTGGATAAAGAAGTATACCCTGCATTACAGCCATTACCATAAGATTTTGAAGTAATAATCACATCATCATTTTGATATAAAGTAGGGACATCATAATAGTTATTATTGGAAGAAGAATAAACATATAAAATAGCTGCATTTGCCATTCCTGCTGCAACAGGATCTAAATTTCCTGATCCCATAATCGTTCCTGCAACATGATCGCCATGATCATCAGAACTACTATTACTACATCCTCCACAATTGGATTGATCAACTCTACCCTGATAATCAATATGAGGACCTATAACTCCATCATCTTGCATCATAATATTTATTCCTTCTCCATTATAATGTCTACCACTAGCATACTTAGTATTGATAGTGTTTGACCTGTGCAGAGTTCTACCCG
>ENA-UZXA01001849-UZXA01001849.1-metagenome-genome-assembly--contig:-Day-1-1m-contig-1849_pt1 | contig 10256 bp, 8 predicted proteins | sample MGYA00260336_ERZ794896 | MGnify/ENA metagenome assembly ERZ794896
TAGGACAAATAATGGGTCACGTGTCGTAAGAGGTATGGCTGGCAATTACTAGAATTTGTGCCAATTGACACCATACATACCTTGAGGCAGTCTTAAATTCGTTTTGTTAACAAGTTACTGGAGGCCTTAGATGGACAGCAGTAGAGTGCAAGCATCACAATTTTCGTGGCAGCGATTTACCACTAGCCTTATCTACGAAAATCTACCCCCGGTTTTTGCGTCTCCCATCGCGGCCTTGTTGATTGAGCGTTCCTTTGTCCGCGCTTGGAACGTCTGTCAGCACAGAGGGTTAATGGTGCTCTCTACGAGGTACAACCCGCTGCCATTTATTTTGTTTTCTTGGCTGGTTATCTATCCAGGCTCTTGGTTGGTGACTTTGGGAATGGTGACGGTCGTTCTGTCTGACGCGTCGACGTTGGGTGGCATTGATCCTCTGCAGATGGTCTGTGCCTACGCTTTTCTTTTTTGTCGTAGGCTTATTATTTCAGTTAAATATGGCTACTTCACGGATACGGAATATGCGGCGATCTCAGGCCCAGCGCCAGACTGGCACTTTGACAAAACGGCGAAGAAGCTCATCGCGAGAGGGTGGAGTGATCCGAAAAATTTCCCAGGTCTGATGGAAGCTGAACTAGAGGAAGCAGATCGATTATCCGGTAGTAAGCTAACATTGCCGCAGTCGAAGACCGATGGGCCTAATCTGAAAGAACGTGTAAAAGATATTCTTGATCAAGCCTATAGCCGCAAAGTGCCAGCGTGGCATAACCTGCTGGTGGTCGGTTCAGTGCTATTCATTCTGTTCGCGCTGGTGGTGTCTAAATACGAGTCGGGCGCCGCCATCATCGGGACAACGCCCGAGATGATGGCCGTCAACCTAGGAACCTATCTGGCGATTCTGTCCGGCATGGGTATTATGGGCTTTGGGCTAATGTGCGCATTCGATTTCGAGCGTCGAAGGACCGCTAATGTCGTCCTTGATGAGAGGCTGATGGATCAGGCGGTGAACAATGCCGATAAGAACGCTTTCGATCGATCTGACCCCCATGGCCTGGGCGCCTGGATGGACGCCCGAAAAGTCATTAGGTCCTTCGGACGGAGGTATCTCTATAGAGTGCAAAGCTACACGTCTATTCTTCTGTGCTTTTCTTTTTTGTGTGTGGCGTTTTTGAATTTTTTGGCATGGACGCAAACATCCCATCATCTCTCAACGATTATCGTTTTGGTTTCGACCATCATCGTCATCGCGTTTATTGGCAGTTTTGCGATGTATCGTGCCATCCAATTGCAGCAGCAGAGTTATGCAGTTCGCTCTAATCTGCTGAATCACTTGCTTGAGTTAGAAGTCGATGGCGCTGTGAACTCGGCCGGTCATCTTGGCACAGGGTTCGACACGACCGATATTAAGAATATCTTGCGGCAACTCGACGAAAACGTGAACTTTGAAGAGATTGTCTATAAACCAACTTCTATTCTCGGTTATAGGGCAGACAATGGCATGATCGGCTCTGTCCTCGGCGTGCTCATCACCGGTATGCTTTTAGCCGTTCAGGGGTTCGTCGATACCGGTATCGCCTATGCTTTAAACGGCTGGTCTGCATATTGAGGCCTCGCAGATCATGGGGGACAGGCAAGGTCCCAGGTCGAACTGACAGCGTCCTAGGTTGATTCAAACGTCGGTGAGAGCGCCGGAACGAAGGGACTATAGGCTAACTTCCTCTGCTAGCAGAGCTGCAGGTGCATGCGTGCCTGGACAGTGTCGTGGCATACTTGATCGCAGTGCCCTTGATCGCAGTGCCTTTGATCGCAGTGCCAATGCATTTCTTGACGATGAAACCATTAACCGCGATATTGCACCTACTTCTAAACCACTTTTGACTATTGGGAAAAATATGCGCAAAACGCTGCTTTTCGCGCTCTTAATCTCTCTCAATGCACCCGCTGCTGAGAGAACGCTCAACAATGGCAATCTTGTTCTGCAGGATATTCCAGTGATTCCGGCATCGATGATCGAAGACCTGAATCGATACCAGAATGTTCGTTCGGCTTCATTCCAGGCGTGGAGCCAAGATGGGGAATCGCTTTTTGTACGAACGCGGTTTGGGGATGTGCCTCAATTACACAAAGTTAGCACGCCGGGTGGTGCAAGATCGCAGCTGACTTTTTTTAGTGAACCTATTGGCAGCGTCAATAGAAACCCAAACAGCAACGAGTTGGTATTTACCATGGACGCAGGTGGGAGTGAGTTCTCGCAGGTGTTCTTTTTCGATCCCGAGTCCGGTAGTGCGAGGATGATGACCGATGGTGAATCAAGAAATGGTTCGGTCACTTTTAACCGTGATGGCAGCGGCATTGCGTATGCCAGCACAGAACGAAATGGCCGCTCTAACGATATCTGGATGATGGATGTCGGTGAATCAGCGGAACGTGAAATCACATTTGAGGCGCCCGATGGAACCTACTGGAGCCCGTCAGATTTCACTGCTGACAAAGAGGGTCTGCTGATTACGAACTATGTCGCAGTGGTCGATTCACGTATCCACTTAAAAAACCAGTCAACCGGTAAAGTCACTCAATTGCGTGGTGGTGGCACTAACAAGAGCATCAATCTTGCCGTCGGTTTTGATGCCGATGATCAGGGTTTTTTCTTCATTACCAATGAAGGTAGCGAATTTGCTCAATTAGCTTGGGCGCGGTTGGATGATCCAGATAACATTGTTCGAATAACCAACAACATCAATTGGGATATCGACGACGTTATCTTGAGTGATGATCGCCAGCGCGCTGCGTTTGTCGTTAATGAGGGTGGCATCCACCGTTTATATTTGCTGGATACCCGCAGTCGAAAGTTTGCTGAAGTTGATGGCTTGCCCACCGGGCTAGTCGGTAAGCTTGCGTTCAGCCCCAGCGGGCGAGCACTTGCGATGACGCTCAATACGCCAAAAACCCCATCTGATACGTTTGTGTTGGCGCTTAAAGATGACCCAACCCGGCATGGTGCGCTCACCCGTTGGACTACTAGTGAAGTTGGTGGCTTGAACACTGAAGATTTTGCTGTGCCTGAACTGATCGAATACGAGACGTTCGACAACCGAAAGATTCCGGCGTTCTTATATAAACCTCAAGGGCAAGGCCCATTCCCTGTCGTAATCTCGATCCACGGTGGCCCTGAAAGTCAGGCTCTGCCATCTTTCAGTTCTACCTACCAGATGTGGCTGGCGAAACTTGGTGTTGCGATTCTAGTGCCCAATGTGCGCGGGTCAGACGGCTACGGTAAGTCTTACCTGCAACTAGACGATGGCTTTAAACGCGAAAACTCGGTTAAAGATATTGGAACGTTGCTCGACTGGGTGGAACAGCAACCGGAGCTCGATAAAAACCGGGTTGCCGTTTTTGGTGGCAGCTACGGCGGCTACATGGTGCTGGCGTCCTCCGTTCTCTTCAGCGACCGCTTGAAAGCGGCGGTTGACGTGGTTGGAATCAGCAGCTTTGTCACTTTTCTGGAGAACACACAGGACTATCGTCGCGATCTACGGCGTGCGGAATATGGTGATGAGCGCGACCCGGAGATGCGTGCACATCTAGAGAAAATCTCACCGCTGAATAATGCAGAGCGGATAAAGGTCCCCATGTTGGTGGTCCAGGGGCAGAATGATCCCCGTGTGCCGGTAACCGAATCGCAGCAGTTGGTTGATCAGCTTCGTGAACAAGGGCAAACAGTTTGGTATATGAATGCGCTGAATGAAGGGCACGGTTTTAGAAAGAAGGAGAACCGTGATATCTACCAGCAGGCAACCGTTTTGTTTCTGAAGGAATTCTTGGTGGGTAAATAGTGAGTAGCTCATTCGATTAACACAAGAGGGTGCGGAATTCACGTTGCGCTGGATTTCAAATTGTTGGCTGCGACCCTCTATTTCATGAACATTATCGGTGATTTTTCCCCTGCTTCGAAGCGCCATCCACAACATTGTCGGTTACGGTTGGCAATCTAGTCAGATAAGCACGTGAGTGTTGAAGGGCAGGGATTTTGGGTTGAAGAAAATTTTTTGATCTTTACGTAATCTTCACGTTGCTTAGGTATCTTTGCGAATTCTCAATGTGAACGTATTTTTATCCAGTCTGTAAATCGCACTTTACAGTAACACCCGAGAGGAAATTATGATCAAAGCAAGACATTGGTTAGTCGCTGCTGTGCTATCACTGAGTACAGTTGCCCAGGCAGAGGTCTCGGATAGCGAGTTTGCTGAAATGAAAGCGGGTCTCGTGTCGTTGATGGAGCGCGTAAATGCTCTTGAGGCGGAAAACAAGGCATTGCGCGTCCAGTCTGTCAAGCATAGCGAGGCGGTAGAAGTCATGGCTAGTGCAGACCAAAAAGTGAAAAGCAATTGGTCAAACACGGTCAAGGTAAAAGGTGATCTGCGCTACCGCTATGAAGGCATTGCTCAAGACGGAAGGGCAGACAGGGAAAGAAATCGGGTCAGAGCACGGGCTGCGATTGTCGCCAAGCTCAAAGATAATGTTGAAGTCGGCATTGGTATAGCGAGTGGAAATGATGATCCGGTTTCTACCAATCAATCCCTTGGTGGTGGTGGTGCAACCAAGGATACGCGGTTGGATCTGGCATATTTCAAATGGCGTGCCACCGAGAATGTTGCGATTACCGGCGGTAAGTTTAAAAACGTCTTCTATAAGCCCCACGGAAGCGAGTTAATTTTTGATGGAGACTACAACCCGGAAGGCGTGGCATTTGGTTGGAACAATGGTTCAGGGTTTCTCACGGCGGCACTTTACTGGCTCGAAAGTGATACTAGGAGAAGCAATCACCGATTCTCCTACGGTGTGCAGGGAGGCTACAACGCGGAACTGGGAGGGGGTAAGCTTACCGCAGGTTTGGGGTATTACCAGTTTGGCACGCAGGGTCGAAGCACTTTCTATGGTGATGAAGATGACTTTGCCGGGAATACTTTTACTTGCGCTGATCCCGTGGCAGTGACTGGTTGCCTATATGACAATGACTTTACGGAAATTCAGGTGTTTGGAGACTGGAGTACAACAATACAAGACAGACCATTTAGTCTTTACGCCGAATACCTGAACAATACGGCTGCGGATAGATTTGATACAGCATGGTCCGGCGGGTTTAAGTATGGCAAAGCGTCTGCGCGTGGTACCTGGGAGTTTGATTATAGATATGAGGATAGGGAAGCTGATTCAGTATTTGGTTTGATTACCGGTAGTGACTTCGGCGGTGGCGGCACAGATGCCAATGGTCACATTCTGAAAGGCGCGATAGCGATGAACAAAGCCTGGAAGTTCTCGCTGACTTATTTTATCAACGAGACCAATTTGTCTTTCGGCACCGAAGCTGATTACAACAGAATCCAGATAGACTCAGCCTTTAAATTTTAACTTGTAATCTCAGCAAGGGCGCCTCAAAACGTCCTGCCAAAGGCCGCAATGATGTTGCGCTAAAATGCAGGAAATAATGACCGCGGGAAGCCCGGAAAATATGTTCCCAACTTCAGGTCTGAGAAAAGCTAAAATATAACCGAAGCCATTGCTGGTGTTATTCGCCCCACATACCTGCAAATTCATAAGAAACGGCGACTTCATCTCCTACTACCCACGCATCATGACCCGGCGCCAAAGCGTAGGCATCGCCGGCACTGTAAGTCACTTCACTTCCATCGTCATGAACACAACAAATTTTACCAGACAAAATAAGGCCTAAATGGCTTGCTTGACAGGTTGCTGTTCCAACCGTGGGTTTGACGTCAACTGACCACTTCCAACCTGGCTGAAGTGTTAATTTATTAACTCTCTGACCGCGAACACTAACAGACTCGATAAGCGCGTTTGCAAATCCATTATTTACTTCTTCAGGATCATCAAAATTTTTGGCTTCTAGTGAAATCACAATTTCTCTCCTTTTGTCAGAGCTTTAATCATAGCTGAATAGCCTATTCAGTCAAACCAGGTCTAAATCGAGGAGAGAAGTTCTTGAAGCGCATGAAAAGTGGTTTTTGCGCTTACGTCTCTCGATTATCTTTTGTCCCGGTTCCCAATGCCGAGTGGCTGCACGCGAGTAGGATTAGTCTTTGGTGTTGATAGTGAGTGTTTTCCGTGCGACTAATTTTTCTCGATCCGAATAAACCAAAATCGAACTATGATTGAAGCGCCCGCCTCCCAAGGGGAGACTGTGGTTTCCATAATGCTTATTAGGAGCGAAACAATGAGTTACACATCCGTATCGATGACAAGACCCGGCAAGGCCTGGGATGGTGTAGAAGCTGGCTCGGACGAATGGGCCGCAATGCAAGAAAAGCAGCAAGCCGTGATCAGTGAAGCAGGTGGTACGATTGTCGCTGGTGGTTGGGCTGTTGGTTTTAATGCTTTTATTAATATCATTACCTATCCAGACATTGATTGTTCGATGAAGGTGGTCGCCCGCCTGACGGCTGCGNNATGGCAGAAATTGAGTCTTCTGCATTAATTTCTCCCGAGGAATGGGCAACCCTAATCAGCTAAGCCGGGCGGCGCTCGAAGATAGATATGCGCTTAAGGCTAGTTGTTAAAGGTGTTTCTCCTGTCTAAACGATTCAGCACGCGATAAGGCATGTATCGCCATGCGCGGAAGACGCGCTGGCTTCAACGAAGTCTAGACAGGGGAATCAGTGAGAACGATCTTGCTTTGTAGTCGACATAGCCCGGTTTATCTTCGAGCAATTTCTTTTCGATCATTGGAATCGAGACAAAGGTAAACAGAAGAATCATAGCGATAGAACCTGAAAGCATCCAATAATCGGCATAGCCTACTGCAGCATAACCGAACAACAGCACAGCGACCCAAACACCGATTTCGCCAAGGTAATTTGGATGGCGGCATAAAGACCATAGGCCGGTATCTAACACTTCAGTTCGGCTGCGGCGAAGCTGCCGAAAACGGTGTAGCTCACGATCAGACTGGAACTCGAGCCAAACGGATGTCAGGCCAATAGCCAGTGCCAGATAGTCGAAGCCGTTAATCGGTTGAGTGCCGATAACAAGGGCGTGGTACATCGGTATGCAGCCCAAAAAAACAAGCAACGTGGGGTAAAGGTGAACGCCGGTAAAACTCAGTGGCCACCAAAGTATGCCGGCTTTGGCCTGTAAATTCACATAGCGCCAATCCACGTGATCAAGACCGCTCCAAGTGTACGCCCAGTTAATGGTTAGCCTAAAGCCCCAAAGTAGAATCACCAATGCCAACATCAGCTGGCGAATGACATTTGCATCACTTTGCAGACTGATTAGGTAGCCAACAATCACCATCGGAATCACGCTCCAGTAGGCATCGTAAAAGCTGGAATTTTTGTATGCAACACTGAAGGCAAATATGACAATGGTTGCAACCACGTCGGCTATCAGTACCTGAACCATCAGATGGTATTCGGTGACAAACTGAAGGGTTACCCCGGCAGCGGCTAGTGCAATTAAGTAACTGATAACGACAATAATGTAGGCTTTAATCATAGGGTAAATACCACGTGTTCTCATTGTTTAGTAGACAACATAACTAACCAAAAAGTAAAGGTGCACGCTCTGAATTTTTAAAATTCTAAAATGAGCTGAGTGGCGATGGTGTTTTCGTAGACCAAGCAGCTTGTTACTGATGATGAGGCAAGGCAAATAGCACGAGAAAAGACATGGTAAACCATGTTTTCCAAAAAACGTTAAGTATGGTGATAGCGGTAATTTGTGTGCAGTTCAATCAGACTTTAGGCACTTGATTTAGGACCACCCAAGAGGTCTCTAGGGTGATCCGTCATCTTAAAATACCACTGCCCGTGTGGATCGCTGGCTGATTACCATTGATCGACATGCATAACGGTGTTTAGGGGAGGGCGGTATGCAGGCTTGAATTCAGTGCCCTTTGTGTAGGCGATGGGTATCAAGGCGACTTGTGTATAGTCAGCGTAGGGAATGCCCAGTAGATTCGCAATTTCCTCTTCGTGCATTAAATGCAGCGTTGTCCAGGCGGTGCCGAGACCGCGGGCGCGCGCGGCAATCATAAAACTCCAGGCAGCGGGGATAATCGAACCGTAGGTGGCGGCCTGTGCGAAATTTCCGCCGCCAGCAATTTCCGGTGATTCAATACGACCCGCAATGCACGGAATAAGTAACGCTGGGGCCTTGGCCATGTTGGCAGCTAAATATTCAGCGGAAGAAGTTGACCTCTCTTGGCTGGAGACCAGTGATTGATCGCCGCTGTCCTTATGCAGATGATGAATGGCTACAGGCATGGTTTTATAAATTTCCCAGACTTGAGCGTAGATCTCAGCAATGCGATCTTTTTTTGCCTGATCGGTGACGAACATGAACTGCCAACCTTGTGCGTTTGAGCCCGTAGGCGCTTGAACGGCGATGTTCATGCACTCTTCTAAGACGTCCATCGGCACTGGGCGGTCAAAGTCCAGTCGTTTACGCACAGCACGGGTGGTGCTAAGAAGCTCATCATTGCTCAGCGCTAACTGTGGGTGTGTCATGTAAATCCTCTTGGTGTTGGTGAGTGAGTATGTCGTGGGTCATGTTAAACAAATGTGTGCTAAGCAGCAGCAATCACCATGCCTTACCTTTCTTGGAAAAATATGGTTCACACTGCCTATCTCAACAGCCTAGTCATCTCTCTGTTTTACTGAAACAAAAACCCAACAATTGTTAATACAATAGTATAAGGCAGCGCCATGATCACCATCCGGATATAGCCCAGTTTGATAAGCGGCGCGAGTGCCGATGTCAACAGAAATAGAAACGCGGCTTGACCATTCGGAGTCGCGACCGAGGGAAGGTTTGTGCCCGTATTAATACTGACGGCTAGGCTATCGAAATGCGCTCTGGATATATCGCCTGCATCATATGCTGCTTTAACTTCGTTGATATAGACCGTGGCGACGAATACATTATCAGAGATGGCTGACAGTAATCCGTTGGCCAGGAAAAATGCTCTCGGTTGGTCTTCAATAGGCAGGGCAAGCACCCACTGAATAACAGGGCTAAAGAGGTGTAGGTCATGAATCATGCCTACAACGACGAAGAAGATGCAGAGCAGTGAAACAAAAGGCAGTGATTCTTCAAACGCTCGACCGATTTGATGTTCTTCGTTGATGCCAGTTAGTGCCGTTACAGCAACCAGCAGACATAAGCCAATAAGACCGACTTCCATGATATGAAGAGCAAGACCGATCACTAAAAGGATACCGCAGGCTCCCTGCACAATAAGAGCATAAACCTCCCTAGGTTTACGTTTTTCGTCCTGTTCTTGAATATAGTCTTTTATTATCCCGCGTACCTTTGGATCTAGCTTGCCGCCGTAGCCGAGTACACCCGTCAGCTCAAGTACGACGCAAGTTATAAAGCCGGCGATCACCGCTGGGATTGTGACATGTGACATTGCGATAGCGAACTCAATGAAAGTCCAATCCATTTTGTCGGCAATCAAGAGATTCTGGGGTTCACCCACCATCGTTGTGACGCCGCCAAGTGCTGTGCCGATCGCACCGTGCATGACTAGGCCTCTAATGAATGCTCTGAAGTCCTCGAGCACATCGCCGCTGAGCTCCTCTCGATCCTCAACGCCGTCATGGTCTATATCTGTGTTTGTTGCAGAATGAATCTTTTCGTACACCCCATACAGGGCAACAAAGACAGCAATAAGCACGGCAGTAACGGTTAGCGCGTCAAGGAACGCGGAAAGGAATGCGGCCATGACTGAAAACATGAGTGACAGCATCCATTTGCTGCGCACATTCATAATGATTTTTGCAAAGACAAAGGTCAGTAATGGCTTCATGAAATAAATAAAGCTCACCATGAAGATCAGTAGTGCAAGTACACCGAGATTGGCTTGTATTTCGTGCCAAACAGTTTCAGGGGAGGTCAATCCAAGCGCTAGGATGCCAATGCCTAAAAGTCCGCCGCTCTGAAGTGGGTAGCATTTTAGTGCCATGGCCAGTGTCAGAATGAACATGCCTAAAAACATCCAACCTAAAACAGTGGTTCCTACCACTAATTTGAGGGGGAAACACAGGACGAGGAAAACCAAGATTGACATCTTGAACCAGCCTGGACTATTTCCTAAAAACTCTCTGTATGCGATTTGAATCATTAAATTCCCTCCACTGCCTGCATTGTAAATAAATTGTCTTTGCTTCACGCGAAAGTTACCGAGTCATCGCGTGCCATATATTCTACTAATTTCTTGAAGCGCTTTGTGACACTTT
>ENA-UZXA01003462-UZXA01003462.1-metagenome-genome-assembly--contig:-Day-1-1m-contig-3462_pt3 | contig 10190 bp, 12 predicted proteins | sample MGYA00260336_ERZ794896 | MGnify/ENA metagenome assembly ERZ794896
AATTCAGCCCCTCCGCCAGGCATTGAATCAAGTCCTGCATCTTTTAATCTAGATAAAATTTCAGTTATAGAATTTTTTGTTAATTTTGATAGATAGAAAATTTCTGCTGCAGTAAATGCCTTAATAGTCATGTCAGGATGTTTTTGCTTTATTGCAGACATCATCTCTTCATAATAATCAAGTTGTAAGTCAGGATGAAATCCACCTACAATATGCACTTCGGTCGCACCCAAATCTTTTGCAGCCGCAACTCGTTTTTCTATTTGAGCAGGAGTAAGTGTGTAAGCATCTTCTTCCCCACCTTTACGATAAAATGCACACATCTGACAGCTTGCAGCACACAGATTTGTGTAATTCATGTAATATGATGCCGCGAAAGAGACAGTATCACCTACAAGTTTTTTTCTAACTATATCAGCTGCAGCCCCAATTACATGAAGATTATCATCATTTAGTATTTCCATACCGTCATCAAATGTCAATTCTTCACCATTTATGGCATGTTCAATTGCAGTAGAAGTTCCAACCAATTCTTCTAACATGATTAATTTGATAACAATGAAAATATAAAACAATGCAAGCTAAGTTTTAGCATGGTATTACCATTAGTTGACGAGGATAAGCCAAAGTGCTTTTTGTGTCACAATACATTTGACGACTATGAAAATCTAAGAAAACATCAAGAAGAAAAGCATAAGGATTTTTTTGAATATCATGAAAATGGAGATAAGAGAGGACCAGCCCCAGGCGATGTCTCTATTTTTTAGATTTTTGTGATTTTAATAATTCAAGTGTTTTTTGTTTACCCATATTTGCCAAATCATAGTCATTGTCAATTGTAAGGGCTTTTTTGAAGCATGTTAGAGCATAATCAAGTTCACCCATCTCACCTAGAGACATTCCTTTGCATGCAAGAGCCATTGCAAAATGGGGTTTAATTTTTAGAGCTGTATCATAACATTCAATGGCATCAGAAAATTTTGATTTTGCATGCAGTAAAGTTCCTTTTCCAATTAAAGCATCTAAGTTGTTTGGCTCATCCTTTAAAATGGAATTATAGATTTGAAAAGATTGTGAGTTTTTTTCCATTCGTTGTAAGGTTGCGGCTTTATCTAATAAGGCAGAAATATTTTTTGGATCAGATTCCAGAACTTTATCATAAAGAAGTATAGATTCCTCATATTCCTCTTCTTCTGCAAGATCAGATGCTTGTTCAAGCATTTTTTGGAATTTTTTATCCACTACTATAACATGTTTTCCCTAGATAATATTCATTATTGTTTAATTTTTCTATATATTAAAAATCCAATTAAAAGAAAGATGCCAGATATTATTCCAATGAATATTACAAGAGGTGTAAAATCTTCAGAGAAGTATCTTGACTCAAGCCATGCGTTTGGCAGTACAGTTACAAAGTCATCTCCAGAAAAATCCTCCACGTATCCAATAGCAACTGCAAGTTTTCCACTGGATCCATTCTTATCAAAAACTGCCATATAGTATGTACCAGGTGCTTCTATCTCTAGATCAATTTCTTGACGTTCCCAGTAAGTGATTTGCCCAAATGGTTCATAGAACTCTTTTGATGGGATAGGTCCATCATAATCAAAGACATATGCGTCATATCCTTCTGGAAGATGATAATCAAAATTCTTGTCTGTATCCAAAACACGAAGTTCATCAACAAGTTCTAGAAATGTTGCAGGTCCTATCAACACAAGTGATGGCGTAAAATCTTCTAGAGGTTTAAGTTTCGGAATAACAATGCTGCTGTATAATCTATCACCTTTTTGTGCCTCAAATTTGTAAAACAATGGTTTGTCTTGTAGTTCTTCATACATTGCCCAAGATATTACTGGATTGGGAATTTCTAAAGCAGAGTCATAATTAACGTTAGTTCCATCAGTAGGGATTAATTTGTGTCCAAATGCAGATGCAGGAATCATTAGTAAACAAAAAAATGCTATAAACACGATTTTTTGCATAATTTTATCTCCAAATTTGACCATTTAACGCATAAATCTTCAGAGAAATATCTCGACTCAATCTGTGCATTTGTAACATAATTTATTGGCAAAAAAAAGAGATTAAGGAACAACAACAAGATTCAATGGAAGATCAAGCTTGCCAAATGGTTCTGCTATTCGTAAGTAATAATCCTTGTTTGAATCGTATTCAAAGTTTTCATAACTACCATAACCTATTGCAGGTCCCCATAAGACATTGACAAATTTTGCCTGTCCTGGTTTTAGAACTACATTGCCAGATGTAAAGTCAGACCCAGAATTTACCCATTTGTGTCCTCCATCCCATACAGAATAATTACAAATAGAAGGACTAGTACACATTAGAGTTTCATTTGAGCCACCAACATTTTGAACTAATATTTGTAAGTTTAAGAGAGGTTGTCCGGTTGCAGTGTATGCGATGTTATTGTATTGTTTAACTCCCTTTCGAGTTTCCTCTTGCCAATCAGTAACGTAATAATATGCAACATTACCAACTTTGTATTTCTCACCTTCATTCATGTATGTATTTAGTTTGTATTCATCTTTGATTATTTTTTGACATTCACGAACTTCTCTTTTATTTTCTCCACCCTCACATGCTGCTAATTTTTGATCTAAAGTTGAATTTCCAGATAATTTTGGCGTAGATGTTTCTTGAGGTGCTTCTTGATATTGTGATTTTGAAGCACCNNTCGTCACTTACAGCGCTTGCGCTAACTTTCATGATTCCCATTTTTATCAAATATTGGAGTGCATTTACAAATTCATTTTCAGTTAGTGTCCCATCAGCCCACCAGCCTGCATTATTTTTTACCCAACTTGGAATAGTATCAGATTCTCCTGAACTTCTAGTAGTAGAGGGGACATTGATTATTCCATTTTCAACCATATACTGAACACCAGATACAAATGCGGTATCATCGATTTGCCCTGCAGCCCACCATTCAGCATTATTTTTTACCCAAGTAGGAACATTTGCAGCTTCTACACTAGTTACCATTGTTGCCAATAGCAAAACGGATGCCATTCCTGCCAAAACTAACTTCATGAACATATTCACGATTTAGTTTTAATAAAGCATGATGAAGTTAGGTACTCACCATGGGCACTAGGAAATTAGATGACATTACCACCACTAACTTTTCTACATTACATTCAAACTTTAATTCAGTAGATAATTTGAGAAGATATGCCAAAATTTTCTTTCGTAAAGCAGGTTGACATTGACAGAGACAAGTTCTTTGAAATTAGTACATGTTATGAAAGGTTTACAGAAATCTTGCCAGATTATTTCAAGGAATTAAAAATAGTTGAGAGAAACGGGAATGTAACAAAGATCTTTGAGACACTTAGTTTCTTAGGGAAAACAGTTAGCGTAACTACTGAGCATGTGGTTGAAAAACCAGACAGACATATTGTTAAAATGCTTGACGGACAGGCAAAGGGAACCGTATTTGATGAAAGATATGAGAAAGTAGAGGAAAAGACCAAGGTTACAATCGAGGTAGATTTTGTATTATCTGGTGGATTGAAGATTTTGGGAATATTTGCAAAAAGTAAGATACAGTCAAGTATGGAAAAAGTCTTAGACGAGTTTGCCAACTATGCAAAAAATCAATCACAGTGATTTGAGATGTTTTTTTATTAATGGATGTGCTAAAACGGCACTATGTGCAGCAGAATCAGTTCCAATACCATAACTAATAGTAGAATCACCTACAAAAAATAATCCATCGACATTAGATACAGAATGTGGCATTTTATTTTTCCAAACCAAACCTGGTTCTTTAACAACTGCCTCTACAAGTTTCCAGGCCATAGGTCTATCCCACAATAAAGAATCATCAAAGTCAGGATAGATTTCAGATAATTCTTGTTTCATTTTTGAAACAATTTCTTTGATTCTTACAGGATCTTCAGTTTCTTCAGGCTTTACAGGGGTACCAACTATAATGAGATGCTCACCTTTTGGAGATACTGAGGGAGTAATGTTTGAAATAAAAAATATGCCTTTTGAAACATAGTTTTCACCTACTGGAAATACCACCTGACGTTCATCAAGCCTTTTTGATAATGCAAAATGAACCTCCACTACAGATGTGGTTTTGTTTAGTCTGTTTGTTTTTTTAATAAAATCATCATCAAAAATTCCAGATTCAAATAACTGATTTATTGCATGGTATGCAGGATACGAAATGATTACACAGTCAGTTTCAACAGTTTTGCCATCAGATAGTTCGATTCCGGTAACTTTTTTGTCGTGAATGATCACCTTTTTGATGGAATGACTCAGATTTACTTGGGAATGATTTTCCTTCACATAATTAGCCATAACCTCACTAATTCGGTCATATCCACCCATGTCAGGATAAGCAAATTCACTTGTTCCACCTTTGAAAGGATTAGCACGAATTATAGTTCTTGCAAACTCACCTAATGAAATATGTTCAGGAGAGTCAGCAAATGCGAGCATGCATACAGCATCAAAAAACTGTTTTGAATGAAAATCAAGTTTGGATGTAACTTGAGTGAGAGGTACAGAGTCTAATTGCTCTGCTTTTTCCATACTAGTAAATGCCATAGGTAGTAAAATTTTCAGCAAAGAGATTCGACTCTTAAATGGAATTAATGACATTTTGAGGATATCACAAATTCCTTTTGGATATGTATGGAATCCATTGTCATAAAATGCAATTTTGTCTACGATTGCAAGTTTCAATCTAGATTCTATTTTAATATCTTTGAGAATTTCATAGATGGCAGATTTTTTGTAAAATGGCATTATATGAAAACCATTATCTAAGATATGGTTTCGAAACTCCGTGGAAGCGGTTCGGCCACCTACACGATCAGATTTTTCATAAACAGAAACAGAAAATCCGTCGTTGACAAGAAGAATTGCTGTTGACAAACCACCAACACCAGCGCCAATTATTATGACTGGTTTTTTCGACGATTTTTTTGAAATCTCCTTAGTTTGATTATTGGAATTCATTTTATGCAGAGGCGGATGTTGTTGTTTGGTCTACTGCCACTCGTTTTTTATTTCTAGATTTTGTTCTCAAGATCATTTTGCAGCAATGGCAGCGAATTGATTCAGTGTTAAGCCATACTTCACACCAACTACAACGTTTTAGTCCGGATTGGTATTTTTGAGAGTTTGGAACTTTGATCACCCTGTGTGGTGTGCATATTCCTTTACATGATGCCCCCATGAATTAATTTCGGAATTCAAATATTTAATAGTTATGCACTAGATTAGACTAGTGCCAACCGTTTACATTTTACGTGTTATTATGAAACCATCTTCTTTTGTTTAATTTTTCTATAGTTTCATACAGTTATCCAACTAGGGATTTTGCGTTTTGTATATTTCATAATTTTTTGTTTTCTCAGTTGATAGTAATTTCTATATGATTTAATCACGTCACCCTCTATCTTACATTCATCAGGCATCGCTCTAGCCCAACTTGTAAGACCGATATCAGGTAAATCCGGTAACGGTAAATTTTTAATCACATCAAAAGATTTGTGATTGGTTTTTTTGCTATATCTATATCGGTATTCATTGTTTAGTTCTTTCGTCAGATTTGTAAGCCATTCATAGTTTGAAATACTCGATCTAACCCATTTTGTACATGGATGATTAACGAAAGATTTTCTATATGGAATTTCATACTTGATGTCTTTGTTTGGATGTATATGATGAGTTGTGCATACCATCTGCGCAGATTCTAAAATCATTTTTACTACATGTTTATCCAAGTGTTGTTGTGCACATAATTTTGGATCATTGTCTAAAACAAAAATATTCATAGATAGATTATACAGTAAGATNNAATTTTTTACATTTTAACATCAGATAATCAATCAAGCCTTTTTCAGATGAAGATTGCATCTTTTTCATAGATTCAAAAAGAATTTTTTCAACGTATGATGAATATTTAGTAAGGATTTTTTTACGTAGTTCATCTCGATTATTGAGATAGTATTCTGCCAAAGGAGAATAGACATTTTTCCCAATCTCATTGAACTGTGTAATTTCAAAACCATTTTTGGAAATTTCTTCAGTTAGATGATTTTGTGAATAGTGTTCTGATGACCAAGTAAATTTCAATATTCCAAGATTGCGTAAGCTGGAATCATCAGTTGCCGTCGGAATTGCAAGTGCAAGAATTCCGTTGTCTTTTAAAACTCTATTTGACTCAGAGAAAAAGTCGCCAATAGGTTTGAAGTGTTGTGCGGATTCGAGTGCAATGACACGATCCAAAGACAAATCTGCAAAAGGAAGCATTCTTGCGGTAGAATTTAGTTTAGAGATATTACCAGAATCAACCGACCGTAATTGAGAAAAATTAACATTTACTGAAGAGATTTGTAGTGAAGGATACTCTAAATTCCAAATTTTTGCAGGACCTAGAATGCCGCTTCCAACATCAGCAATCACTTGCGCTGAAGAGATTTCGGCCATTTCACCAACCATCTTACAGAGTTGTTTTTGGGCATCAACTGGATGAGACGTAGAATTATTCCAAAATCCAAAGTTCAGCATGTCACCCCCAGTAGAGATTTCCATTATAGGAGATAGTGAATCATATAGCTTTACAACGTCATTTTCATTTCGTCTAAACGTCCACAGTAAAAGGTCTACAAGATTAATTGACATGATAAAAATAAAAAAACTGTGGATATATGATTTTAAGGTAAATCCACTAATTCTTCAACACAGTGCTTGTGAACCCAAACTTCATCTGCATTTCTAGCAATTTCCTTGCCTTTGCGGATATCATCACCACAACTTTTGCATTTTCCATCAAATCTTGCTTTCATGGTTTAGGTATAACGTGTATCGCTAAATGTGATTCCCTGTAGATTTAGCTAACCAAAACGTAGTCAAAATTCAATTTTTCCTTACATATGGATCAATTTTTTTGAGCGTTTTTGTCTATCAAATGAGGCAATTTCCATATTATAGATCAAATTTGAAGTTATGATATGCAAACTGAGGAATTCAAGTCAAGAGATGGACAAAAGTTTTGGGAAGATGCTAACAAATATTCCTGGTCAAATGGAGAATATGAATTTCTAAAGGAAATGTCATTCATTATGGTGAATTTGCATCATCAAAATAATTCAGAAGAATAGTGCTAAAAAAACTAACACTGAAACCCTTTCCTAATAAATTCAAAACACCATATCTAAACAATGAATAAAGATTCTGAATCTAATGACCATTTTTGTAAAAATAGCAAGGGAAATGAGGTTCTCTTAATTTCCGATAGCAGTACCGGTGAAGTGATGTGTTCATTATGTGGGGAGGTTATAGTGGAAAATGCAGCAGATCTCGGACAAGAGTACTCAGTTCAATCAGGCGATGACTATATGTTAAAGTCTAGAACTGGGCGAAAGTCAACACTTGCTTTCAATGACATGGGATTGTCTACAGTAATACAACAATCAGACAAGGATGCGACAGGTAAAAATCTCAGTGGAGAAATGAAAAGGACGTTTTATCGATTACGAATGTGGGACAAAAACAGTAAGGCCCTTCCGGGGCATAGAAATATGCAAAAAGCATTCACATTATTAGAAGGGCTCAAAGCAAAATTATCGCTTACAGATGCAGCCGTTGAGCAAGCTGCATATATTTACAGAAAGACTCTGGCAAAAAAAATTGGAAGAGGCAGAAGTATACCAGTGGTTTTGAGTGCATGTGTATATGCATCATGTAGATTCACAAATACCCCACGAACAATAAAAGATGTTGCAAACGCAACAAATCTACGAAGAACAAGTATACACAGAATTTACAGAATGTTGGTACGAGATCTTGACTTGACACTTGAGACATATAATCCGGTCAGCTTCATTACAAGAATTACAACTGAGGTTGGTGCATCTGAAAAAACAAAAAGAGATGCCATAAAATTCCTCATAAAGGCTGAAGAATTAATGATTACCAGTGGGAAAAACCCAGTTGCAATGGCTGCAACAGTAGTCTATCTGGCATCAATTATGAATAGCGAAAAGGTTTCTCAAACTAAAGTATCAAAAGCAGCAGCCATCAGTAGTGTAACAATTAGAAATCTATGCAAAAAGCTAAAAGATGCAAAGATTGCATCTTTTGCAGATCCAAAATTGAAAAAAGTTGCAGAAGACTAAGAGTGGATCCGGCGAGACTTGAACTCGCGACCTCTGCAGTGTGAGTGCAGCATCCAAACCAGGCTAGACGACGGATCCAAGATGATTTTCTAGTGCGCATTATTTAGACGTTGAATGGGTTTTCAAAAGATATAGAAGCAGATCACTTTGAAAGTAATCGTGCAGAAATATGAAAAGGGGCGATGGGATCTAGATGATCTAGTCAAGAACCCTACAAGACAATCATTTGATAGAAAGATCAATGAAATACAAAAACAATCTGAAAAATTTGCAAAGAACAAATCTCTGTTAAAACCAAATATTTCATCAAAGAGATTTTTACAACTACTCCACGAGATTGAAGATATCACAGAAAGATCAAGCAAGATTGGAGGATATGCAGGACTAAAATTTTCAGAAGATACACAGTCAGATGAGGCAACTGCATTACTAACTAGAATTTCCCAGTTTGGTTCAACTATCGAAAACAAAATGCTGTTCTTTGATTTGTGGTGGAAAAAGCAGATAGATGAGAAAAATGCCGAAAGACTAATCAAAAATGCAGGAGAATTAGCAGACTATCTAAGATACAAAAGACTTGTTGCAAGATATGCACTGACCGAGCCTGAAGAAAAGATAATCAATACATTAGATGTCACAGGAATTTCTGCATTAGTAAAAATTTATGATAAAATAACTAACGCGTTTACATATACAGTAAACGTAAATGGTAAGAAAAAAACAATGGGAAGAGAGCAGCTTACAACACTTGTCAGAAATAAGAGTTCAAGGATTAGAGAGGCATCTTACAAATCACTCTTGACAAAGTATCAGGAAAACAAGGGAGTAATTGGTCAGATTTATCAAAATATTGTACTAAACTGGAGAAATGAAGGAGTNNGATATGAGAGGATTTACAAATCCAATATCAGTTCAAAACATCTCAAATGATATAGATGATAAAACGATTGATGTGATGTTACAGGTGTGCAAGAAAAATGCACCGGTATTTCAAAAGTATTTCCAACAAAAGGCAAAACGAGTTGGAGTAAAGAAACTTAGAAGATATGACTTGTATGCACCATCAAAGAATAGTAGACAAGAAAAAAATTACACATTTGATCAAGGAACAAAACTAGTTTTAGATTCACTTAACAGATTTAGTCCAAAGATTGCAGAATATGCTTCACGTGTTTTTAATGAAAATCATATTGACTATTCTCTAAGACATGGAAAAAGAGATGGTGCATTTTGTAGTACCCCACTCCCATATATCACACCATTTGTTTTAATCAACTATACAGGAAAATCAAGAGACGTATTCACGTTAGCACATGAGATTGGACATGCAGTACATAGTGTTGCAGCATCTGAGAAATCAATTTTAATATCGGATGCACCTCTGCCTCTTGCAGAAACTGCATCCACATATTCAGAATTATTACTATATGACAATATTTCAAGTCAGATTTCAGATGCAGAGAAATCTACAATGCTATCAGATAAGATTGATGACTTTTATGCGACAATTGGAAGACAATCATTTTTCACGCTATTTGAGATTGAGGCTCATAATCAAATTGCAAACTCCATCACAGTGGATGAAATTTCTAACATTTACAGAAATAATCTAAAGGAACAATTTGGGAATTCAATTGACATATCAGATGACTTTGGAATAGAATGGAGTTGCATTCCACATTTTTATCACTCTCCATTTTACTGCTATTCATATTCATTTGGAAACTTACTTGCAGTTTCACTATTCCAAACTTACAAAAATGAGGGAGACCGTTTTGTCTCCACATATACAGATATTCTGTCTGCAGGAGGATCACAGAAACCAGAAAAACTTCTCAGAGAGCATGGACTTGACATATCCAAGGCAAAATTTTGGCAAAGTGGATTTGACTATATAAAAAAGCAAGTGGACGATCTAGCAAAATTATAGGTTAATGAAATGTGGGGCCGGCAGCCCGAGCCATCGGACTGCCGGCGTGTTCCCCAACGGTTTGAATTCGATGTCATTTAAGCAGGAAT
>ENA-UZXA01004503-UZXA01004503.1-metagenome-genome-assembly--contig:-Day-1-1m-contig-4503_pt1 | contig 10106 bp, 6 predicted proteins | sample MGYA00260336_ERZ794896 | MGnify/ENA metagenome assembly ERZ794896
AGATCACGATACCCCTGCCTGCCATAGGCTTTGAGGCTCATCCATATAGGCAGCGCCCTGAATCTCCGTGAGTTCTCAATTCCCCTGTCCATCAGTGCCGGCAGTTCATCTGAAATAGCAAGGTAAGGCGCACTGACCGAACAAGTTCGTTGCAGAAGTGTTGGGTGTTTTGTCAAAAAGATGCCGCAATCGTAAGGTACATTCAGCCATTTGTGGCCATCGCAGGTAATTGAGTCTGCGCCGTTAATTCCATTGGTTAGGGATTTGTATTTGGGCACTAATCTCGAAAAGAGCCCAAACGCCGCATCGACGTGGAGCCAGGCGTTATGTGCCTTGCACAGCAGGGTCGTCTGGGTGAGATCATCAAAATCAGTCCCGGTCACGGTGCCTGCGCTGGCGATGACGATCTTACCCGGCGCTTGACTATGCGTCAGTAATTGCTCAAGTGCAGCGACGTCCATTTCTTCGGAACCCGGCAAGCAGGGTACCTCGGTAATCGCGTTGCGACCCATACCGGAAAAGCCGATAACCTTTCTGATGCTGGCATGGGGGCAGGCCGAAAATATTTCGATTTCAGCTTTGCCAATACCTTCGCTAGCGATGTCAATATCTTGTATTTCGCCGGCAAATTGTCTGGCGGTAAGCATACCTAACAGATTGGAGGTGGTCGCTCCACTGGTGAGCACGCCTTCATACGCAGCATCGAGCTCGAACAGGCTTCTGAGCCATTCAATCACCTGAAGTTCTACCGCGGTGCTGATCGAGTCGCCTGCCACCATCACATTTTGATCTATCGCCGCCGTGAGCCAATCACCTAACATCGCAGCGGGCGTTACCCCCCCGGTGACAAACCCAAGATATCTAGGACCAACAGAGCCCGATAAACCCGGTGCCAGATGTTTTTTGAACTCGGCAAAGGTTTCCTCGGCACCGAGCCCATCAGCCGCGAGGGGTTCATCCAAAGGTCTCGGATGATTGGTTGCAGCGACGGATTGCTGATCAACTTGCTTAAGAAAGCTCGCGCTCCATTCGGCAATCAACGTCGAGAGATGCTCGATGCGGTCAAGATCGTCTACCATCAGTGTCATGCAGGTTCCCCGTTGTCTCGTTGTGACAATTCTATCAGGCCGCATCCCATTTCTGGACATCCAGTATTTGGCAATGCTTACAAATTACCGCGGCGGGCACGTCTGAGCTGATTCGCGTCTTGTTCCGTAAGTTTCAGGCGTCTAATAATACTATCTAGTTGAGCGGGTTCCCGGGCATACCATGCATAGCCAATAGAGCGTTTGGCGTCTCGACGGCGTTGTTGATTGGTGAGCTGGTCCGCCAGGGCAATCGCGCCTTCCGGATCCTTGGCTGCGACGAGTCCAACAATGGCTGATAATGCGCGTTGTTGACCCGCGCTGACTGGTAGCGATTCCAACCACTCAACCGCGTCGACCGGGTTGCGTCTATACCAACTACTCGCCAGTTGAGTAACAACAGGCGCCATATTATCTTTATCGAGATCGTCTTCGAGTTCCTCTATTGCGCCTTGCGGGTCGGTTCTCACCCAGTTTCTCAGTATTGAAGACCGCGCCTGTTGATAGGCATTAGCTTCTTTAAATTGTTCAACCCAGGCAAGCGCAGCTGCGGGCGAAGTTTCACTTTTAAAACTAGCCAGGCTATTGATAAGGGTTGAGCGCAGGTCACTATCATCTAGCCTACGAACGGTATCTTCCGCCAATTGACTGTCAACACGTGCAAGTGACCGGAGAACGCTTTTTTTAGTTTGTTTGTGCTCGCTCCCCAGCGCGAGTAGCCAGTCAACACCCTGGGTTGGGTAGTTGTTGACAAAACTACGGGCGATACGCGCAAATGCATCGATCTTAAGGTTGTCGCTCAGCGTTTCAGCATAGGTAATTGCTTTTGCGGGATCTTTAGCAACCCAATTTGAAAGCAGGTTGATGATGGCAGAGTTGTCACCGGTTCTGCGTGAAAATTCTTCGATCCGTTCCGTGCTGCTTTCCGGATCTGCGGCGGCCATCGCGTTTAATACCATGCCTTCGAGCCGCGTGTCTTCTGTGAGCGCGTTACGGACATATGCCAGCGCGTTTTCAGGATCAACCTGTGAAAAAATCATGATGGCTGTCCGGGTTAATCGTTGCCTTTCTGCAGGATTTTGCATCTGGCGGATTCTGGTGAGGGCTGCTTCGGGATCACGACTCGCCCATTGAGACAATGCTTGTTGTATCTGGACCGTCCGTCGATTGCCGGTTTGTAACATCGCTGCTTCGAATAAATCCGATGGTAGCGCTGTTCTCGCTCTTGCCTGCTCAACTAACAGATCCGATCCGGGACCGAGTTTTTGTTCAATTTTTTTACTCAGGCCAGACTGAGAAACGATAGGGTCACTCAGCAATCGCGGTCCGATGGCGCGCACAAGGATCTGGTTGTTAAGGCCAACAAAATACTCGACAGCGGCCACTGGATCAGCTCGCACCCAGCTGGTAAGAATGTGCCCAACAAGGGATTGCGCGTCAAGTCTGGGTTCGCTCGAGACAAAGGCGAGGGCGGCAAGCGGGTCGAGCGCGGTATATTTTTCAAAAAAGATGGATAAGAGGTGGGGATTATAAAAAGGGTCGTTCGATCCAAGACAGCGTTTGATGTGCGCTTCCAATTCGATTTCGTTCGAGTCAGCTGCAACGCGATACGCTACGATCAGTTGGTCAAATACCGTGAATTGATCTGCGATGTCGTCAAACGTCCAATCACCCAATTGCATTGCTTTTTTATCCGTCACCCCTGTGCCGTTCGGAAAACCCCCGGCAGGNNGTGACCCCGAAATTCTGTCGAATGATTCGATAGCTCACTCATTAATAAGTCGCGCAAAAAGTAGCCTGCAAGAAACCCAACAAACAATGCAGTTAGCGTGGGTAACACATATTTCAACATCAAATCTGATCGTCTCCTTTTGCTTTTCCTATAAACGTGTGGATTGTTCGAAACGGGTTGCCTCGCGCCAGCGCCGCTTTTGTATAAGCGGCCTTTGTATTAAACGATGCAGCATTCTTTGCCAACAGCTCGGGTACATCTGTGCGATAAAGCATGCCGCCTGCATACGCAGGTCCGTCTAGGCTCATGCCATCCTCTCTGGGCATACACTCAGCATCTGTTGTGCAACTTAAGCAGGGTTAGGCTCTCTTTTGGCTTCAAGCTTGTTCAAAATATCCTGATGTTGCTCTCGCGTAAGGTTGTAGTGGCTGTAGCACCAGACAGAGACAATCGCGAATCCTGATACGATGGGGCCAAACAATAAACCTAGATTGAATAGCGTATCCGGCGGCACGTCAGCGGCAGATTTGATGGCGGTACCTGTTGGCCAATTGATCAAATCCAGCGCGACGCCGCCAACGAGTGTGCCGAGACCCGTGGTTGTTTTGTTGGCGAAAGAAACAGCACCAAAAAAGATCCCTTCCTGTCTCATGCCGGTTTCTAATTCATGCTGATCGACAAGGTCTGCAACCATAGACCCGAAGCTCACGAGTGCCTGAACGACCGTAAAGCCTTGAATAAATCGAAACACGATCAAGGTGATCAGCAGCGTATCAGAGCCGTTCTCTGGGAACAGATCCATTAATCGTAAAAGTACCGGTACCACCTGACAGATAGCCCAACCGGACGTGCCTAGTAGCACGCCGGCTTTCTTTCCCCACATGGCGTGCAATCGGCGCGTGACAAAGGTGCCAAAAATGACACCAACGGGTAGCGCGACAACATACTGAAATATCTGAGCCGGTTTAAGCTCCCAGAAATAGGTGTTCATATGGAGATTGAGCGCGGCATCAACGCCAACCATCAGAAATACCACCACGACCCCGAAAAATAACCATCTGAATGAGCTATTGCTGAGAGCTTGACCGGCCTCACGCATGACGCGTCCGGGGCTGAATTTTTCCGGGACTGCAGGACCGGGCGGCAATAAGGGAATCTGGCGGTGCGTCCCAATGCCCGAAATCCAGATGGTGATCACCATCAGGATTGCAACGGTGAATGCAAATGGTGGGTAGGCTGCCTGATTCAATTGGCCGTTTGCAAACTCCTCGGTCGACACAAAGAACACGAGAAATGCCAAGGCGACTGATGCAAGATTGCCGATAGTGCTAAAGCCCTGTCGGAAGCTTACGACGACTGTGCGCTCCTCAAAATTGCTTGTCAGTTCTGCGCCTAGTGCAATATGAGGCACATGATAAAGCGTCATTGCGGCACGGGTGAGCACTGCGAAAGTGGTTAGCCAAATAAACAAACCAATCTCTGACAGTTCAGGTGGAACGAACAGGAAATAAAAACAGAAGCCTAACGGGATAGCAGAAGCATACATAAACGGGTGTCGCCGTCCCCATTTCGACTTCCAGTTATCAGAAAGCGAACCGGTGAGAGGATCGGTAACCGCATCGAACAATAATGCGATACCTAAAGCGAGACCACATAAAGTACCGGAAACTTCGAGCACCTGATTGTAGTAGAACAGAACCAGCAAGCCAAAAGCGGTATTTTTAAGACCTTCTGCTGCTTGACCGATGCCGTATGAAAGTTTGATATCTAAGGGAAGAATACCCTCGGTGGTGTTTAGGGATTTGATTTCTATCGATCCTGTTTCTTTAGCGACCGTCAGATACTACGGTATCTTGATTGAGGATGTAAGGCGATGTTGGCTGATTTGCCGGGAGAACTCATCAGCAAGAATACTGGGCTAAAGTTAACTGGAGACGTCCTGAAATTGGAGCTGGGTCAACGTGTAGTACACACCGCGCAATGCCATCAACTCCTGATGTGTACCCAATTCTTTCACTTTGCCATCTTTTAGCACCAGGACGCGGTCTGCTGTCTCGATCGTCTGCAGGCGATGGGCGATCAGAATGGACGTGCGGCCCTGCATAAGATGCTCAAGCGCTTCCTGAATCAGCTGTTCGGTTTCTGTATCGATCGATGCGGTCGCCTCATCAAGGATCAGAATTTCTGGGTCAGATGCCAGTACACGGGCAAATGCTAATAGTTGCCTTTGTCCCTGTGAGAGGTTCTGGCCACGTTCCACGAGTTCAGTATCATACCCGTCAGGTAAAGCTTCGATAAACTCATGGGCATTAACGCTTTTTGCCGCCGAGATTGCGGCCGCCCGCGTGATGCTTTGGTTCCCCAGCACAATATTCTCAAGTATAGAGCCTGAGAAAATGTGAAAGTCCTGCATCACAACACCGATTCGCCGTCGGACCTCAGTTGAGTGAATCGAATTCAGGTCGTGACCATCAAGAAAAATCCGGTCATCAGAAAAGTCGTAAAAACGTCCTAACAATCTGATAAGTGTGCTTTTACCTGAACCTGTTGGGCCAACTATCGCGAGTTTCTCTCCCGGTTTCACGTTAAAAGAAACATCTTTCAACACTGGCTGATTGTCATCGTAGCCGAAGGTAAGGTTTTTGAATTCAAGTTTGCCTTTAACCCTGCCTGGCAGTCTAACGGGGGTTTTGGGCTCTCTGATTTGTTCGTGCCAATCCAATGCTTGAAAAATGCGCTCAGCACTCGCCATTGCTCGAAACAGAATGTTGTATTGCATGCCAAGCACGCGAATCGGGCGGATAAACATATCAATAAACTGGGTGAACAAGATGACTGAACCCAAGGTAATTGCATCAGACAAAACAGCGCTGCCACCTACCCAGATAATAACGGCTAAGGCCAGGTTCACCATGTTGTCCATAAACGCGCCATAACCAGTTTCTAACTGAATCGCATGGACTTCCTGCTTCGAGTTTTTCTCGTTGATGTCACTGTAAACCTGAAGGTTACGTTCTTCTCGGTTGCTTAATTGAACGACCTGCATACCGCTGAGGTTTTCCTGCAGGTTCTGATTCAGCTGCGAAACAGTATTTCTGATTTGCCGGTAAACCTTGCGGGTTGCGAGTCGGAAGAAATAGGTAATCACACCAAATATTGGAATAGAAAGCAGGAGATAACCCGTGAGCTCAACATCGATTGTCAGCATGAGCGCCAGCGCAAGAAAGAAAGGCACAAACTCGCCAATTAACATGCCTACACCCATCAGCAATTCGAAGAGTGCTTGAACGTCGTTGGTAATACGGGTCATGACACGACCAACGGCAACTTTGTCATAAAACGAAGATGGACGATGTTCCATGTGAGAAAACAGGTCCAAACGCATATCTCGTAGTGCAAACAACACGGTCTTAGCAAAAGTGACCCGGTGCAAATGATAGAGACCGTGACAAGCGATCGTCGTCACGCCATACAAGATGCAAACGGTGACGATGCCTTCAAAGCCAGTGAGGTGCATTAACCATTCGTTGACGCTGTTCATCCCAAAATCAGGCATCAGCGCGTCGGGTGTGTCCAGTATGATGGTGTCGATTGCCACTCTGGTGATAATGACGGGGAGAAAGACCGCCAGCAGTGAAGCCAACACCACCAGTAATATACTGGTGCAAACGAGCAGCGCATGCGGTTTTACCCAGGCCATAATTCGTTTTAGATATTGAAAGTTCATTGCCTGACCATGGATGTCAGCGTCAAATATCGAGTGATCGAGTTTTTTCTGGGTGGCGTTCATATCTTCGCCTCGTCCGACTCGATTTGATCAAGCATGCCGCCTTTCACTCGTTGGGCCTTCTCCAGGTCGGCATAGAATCCATTGCTCTCCAATAACGCCTGATGGCTACCCATTTCGACAATTTTGCCTTCGTCTAAGACGATAATCCTGTCCGCATGACGTGCCGTTGAAACGCGGTGAGATACCAGCAGGGTTGTCAGATTCTGCCTTACGGACTTTAGCCCTGACAAAATATGTTCTTCAGTTTCGGTATCGACCGCTGAGAAGCAGTCGTCGAGGATGAGCAATGGTGTCATTCTGACAAGGCCCCGAGCGAGCGCGGTCCGCTGTTTTTGACCGCCCGATAAAGTGACGCCACGTTCACCCAGGATCGTTTGCAGACCCTCGGGAAAGTTTTCAATCGTTTCTCTAAGTGCGGCTGCGTCCGCTGATTCCCAAATGTCACTCACGTCCCGATCAGGTCGATCATAGGCAATATTGTCACCGAGAGAATCAGCGAATAGGAAAGGATCCTGAAGTACTAGGCAAACTTGATGACGCAGAAAGTCGAGAGGAAAACCATTGATAGGATGCCCATCGAGCAAAATGTCGCCCTTAACCGGATCGATCAGTCTGACAAACAGTCGAAGGAGGGTAGACTTACCTGAACCCACCCTGCCAAGAATAGCGATAGTTTCCCCGGGTTCAACATCGAAATTGATGTCTTCGAGTGCGTACTTGTTCTTATCGACATATTGATAATAAAGGTGACGAACGGAGACTTTCCCTGTCAGCTCAGGAAACTCAGGGTTCGCACTGTCTTCGCTTGCGTAGTCCCGAATCTCGGGTTCGTAGTCTAGTACTTCAAACACTCGCTGAGTGCCCGATGCGCCTCGTTGCCACTGGGTGACCATGGCACCGGCTTCTCTGACCGGCCAGAGTAACAATGCAAGGTAGGAGAAAAAAGCAGCGAAGGTTCCAAGCGTGATTTCCCCCGTTGTCACAAGATGGCTGCCGTAACCGAGGATAATGAGGGTCGCGGTGGCGGCCAGAATTGGCATCCAAGCGCTCAGTGCAGAGTTGGTGATAAACAGTGTTTGATTATGTTGTGCAAATTCATCGTTTACCATGCCGAATCGTCGCACTTCGTCTTGTTCCTGTGCCATTGCTTGAACGGTTCGGATGCCGTTCAGATTTTCCTGCACAAATGTCGACAGGCGAGAGAAGCCCTCCTGGACGATGTGTGATTGTTTGTAGATATGCTTTGAGTATATCCAGGCGACAACTGAGATCACCGGTAATGGCAGAATAACAATCAGTGCAAGTTGAGCAGAGAGGCTGAACATAAAGCCAAGCCCGACAACCGCGGTGAATACAAGCACGCTGGTTAATCTGGTTGTGCCCGCAAGAAATTGTCGAATGAGAGAGACATCGTTGATGGCTCTAGCCATCAAATCACCGATGCTGAATTTGGCGAAAAATGCCGGTCCTTGTCGCTGCATGTGGCCATACAGTTGATTTCTGATGTCAAAAGCAGCGTATATGCCAATACGTCGAATAAGTATTCGACTAATGATCGTGACAACCATCTGGGCGACGACACAGGCGCAAATGGCAAGCGCGGGGTAGACTAATGTAGCCTGTGCGATGGCGATAGATTCTGGCGAGAGAATATCGCCGGTCTCATTCGCGCTTTGGGCCGCCATAATATTATCGATACCCATTTTTACGTAAAGCGGTATCAACGCCTCAAAGATACGCGCACCTAATAGCCCAAACAGGCCAAAGGAAAAAGCCCAGATATGCTGCTTAATATACGGCGTGAGGCGTAATAATACTTTCATTATGTTTCTTTCGTTAAGGCACTTTCACCACGTGACGTTGATGCTTGCACTGCTACGCAGTGATGATAGTGCGAACATAAACTAGGTTATTGCAACAAAAAGTCGTCTGATCTAGGCGGGCTGCGTACGAGCAGAGTCCGATTTTTGCAATCGATTCGCGCTTTCAATACAAACTTTAGTTATTATTGTAAAAGTCAGCTTGAAACTCTGATTTGGTATTTCTCAACCTGACCCTCTGTACTGACGAGAGTGACATCCAATCCTACGGCGAGAGTTGAGAAAAAATCAGAAAAGACTCTGTGTGGTTTGCGGTGTTGAAAGCGCGTAGATAATAACCCGTCTTAGTCAGAATCTCCAGTCGTGTCGTTGGCGGCGCTGTAAACACAAGCATTGAAGTTGCTGCGCTGCGTTTCAATGAAAACATCAACTTTAATCCGAGATTCAATGGATATATCTCCTAAATCTACGCCCGTTCGCCAATTTCGAACTGAAACCGGCTCTTTATTGCATTTGGCATGGCCTCTGCTCGCAGCGCAACTCGCGCAAATGGGCATGGGTGTCGTCGATACTGTCATGGCCGGACGCATCGGCGCTGACGACCTCGCTGGCGTCTCGCTAGGCGGGTCGGTTATGTGGCCGATGATGATGTTGATTACTGGCGTTCTGCAGGCTGTCACTCCCTCTGTGTCGCAGTTGCGTGGTGCAAACAAATATAACGAGATCGGCGAAGTTATCAGGCAGGCACTGTATATGGCCGCTGTGGGGGCTGTTCTTATCGTACTGATTCTCGTCAACATAGCGCCGTTTTATACGCTGCTGGAAGTTGACCCTGACGCCGTCAAAATCTCTGTTGCCTATCTCAAGATTACGGCTATAGGTATGCCTGCTGTGATGGGTTACTTTGTCCTCCGTTTTCTGTGTGAGGGTATGGGGTATACCCGCCCGGCTATGTTGATAGCGGTATCCGCATTGTTGCTGAAAATCCCACTCAACCTGGTGTTTATCCACGGCTATTTAGGCGCACCAGCGATGGGTGGTGTCGGGTGCGGCGTCGCAACAGCGATAGTGATGTGGTTTGAGTTTTTTGTGATTTGCCTGATTGCCTGCGGCCAACGTTTTGATATCGTTGGCTGGCAAAAGACGTGGTCGGCACCTGAGCTGTCTCGCATTGTGGCGTTATTAAAAATTGGTGCACCTATCGGGGCAACGATGTTTTTCGAAATGGGTATGTTCTCTTTTATCACTATCCTGCTTGGCAGATTTGGCTCTGAGATAATTGCCGCGCACACCATTGCGATGAACCTTGGCGGCCTCACTTTTATGTTTCCCTTAGCATTGGGCATGGCAACAACTATTCGAGTTGGGTTCCATGTTGGGTCTGGAGATTTAGCCGCTGCCCAACTAACAAGCAAAGTGGCTATTTCTCTGACCATTGCTGCCGCTGCATTGCTAGCGGTATTTGTGGTGAGCTTTCGCGCGCACGTTGCCGGCCTTTACTCCAGTGAAGCTCAGGTGCTCGCGCTGGCAACGTCACTGATGGCCTTCGTGGCTGTTTACCAGCTTTTTGACAATGTACAGGCAACCGTCCTGGGTGCGCTGCGAGGATACAAAGATACGCAAGTGCCGATGATGATCACCTTGGTAGGATATTGGCTGGTCGGCATACCTGTGGGTTG
>ENA-UZXA01002928-UZXA01002928.1-metagenome-genome-assembly--contig:-Day-1-1m-contig-2928_pt1 | contig 10104 bp, 7 predicted proteins | sample MGYA00260336_ERZ794896 | MGnify/ENA metagenome assembly ERZ794896
TAATAGTTTTTTCATTTATTGATAAAGTTATTAAGATTAATTTAAAACAAATTGGTCTTTAAATTTGTCAAATAATAGTTTTATATCTTTTGAATCCCTAATATTTATTTTATTTGACTTTATGAATGATTTAACTTTTTTCTGAGCAGATTTACTAAATAACGCTATTATTGCTTTTTTATTAGATTTTATCTGACTGATTTTAGTATTTATAACTANNTTTGGTTGAATTGCTTCAACAAAATGAGATTTTAAAATTGAAAATTTGTCATTTTTGGTAATTAACTCATAGAATTTAGAATTAAAAACAATAAACCTGTGATTCGCAAAAACAACTGACTGAGCTTTGTCTGTACTTAATGTATAAAAGTCTTCACCACTTTTAAATTCAAAATTATCTTTTCTAATATTATAATTTATTTTAGTTCTTAAAGCTCTTTCAGAATTATATAGTTTAATATTAGCATCAACTGGGTTTTTAAAAAAATAGTAAGAACCGTCAATTTCACCTGAACTTTCGATTTTTTCTATATTAACTTCATTAATTATATTTTGTAGTAGTGCTATTGAGTTGGTAACATTTCCTTGAGAATTTTGACCTATTAAAAAATTAAGAGGAAATATTAATAATAATATTATAATTTTACTTTTCATACAGCCAAGATAATAAAACTCATCTATTAATTACATGTCAAGAATTAATTTCGTTTTCTCATTTTTCATTTCAATTTTTCTGATGTCATGCGTTGACTCTAAAATTAATAGTAAAGATTTTTTTGAAATTGATAGACAGGATTACTTAAATAAGCTTGAAGGCTTTTGGCTTGGTCAATCAATTGCTAATTGGACTGGTTTGATTACTGAAATGGATAAGATTGGAAACGTAGGTGAAATCAAAACTGGAAATTTTTATACAAGGGAAAACTGGAATAAAAATGATGAACCAAATATATGGTCACCAAATAGTGAATATGAAACTATTGATTTTGTTTTAAAAAAAGAAAATGAAATTTGGGGATCGGATGATGATACTGATATTGAATACATGTATCAAGAGTTGATGTTCCAAGGTAATGAAACTGTATTAAGTCCCGAGGACATCAGAAATGGTTGGATTAAACATATCAAAATTGAAGAAGAAAATTTCCTATGGGTTTCTAATCAAAAAGCTTTTGATTTAATGAATCAAGGATTTCTGCCACCTGAAACTAGTGACCCTGAATTTAATGAGCATTTTGATATGATAGATGCTCAGCTCACTACAGAAATTTTTGGACTGTTTTCACCAGTAAACTATAAATACGCTCTAAAAATGTCTAATCTTCCAATTAGAACAACTAGTAGGGGAGATGCTGCATTAATTTCAGAGTTTTATGTTATAATTCATTCTTTGGCTTCAACAATTAATAAAAGCAAACCACTTGATAAAGAACTTGTTAGAATTTCTGATTTGGCAAGTGAAATTTTAAATAAAAATTCATATTCATTTAAAATGTATGACTATGTTAAATTGAAGTTTAAATCTGGAATAACTTGGGAACAAACACGAGATTCAATTTACCAAAGATATCAAGTTAATCAAAAAGACGGGTATAACATTACATCAAGAAATTTGTATTGTAATGGATGTTTTGCATCTGGAATTAATTTTGCTTCGAGCCTTGTAAGCTATTTTTATGGTAAAGGAGATTTTAAAGAAACAATAAAAATCGCGACTTTGTCTGGTTGGGATTCTGATAATCCAGCATCTACATGGGGAGGATTACTTGGATTTATACATGGAAAAACTAAAATTCAAAATATTTTTAACGAATCACTTTCAAATAAATACAACATACACAGAACACGTCAAAAATTTAAAAATAACGGTCTAGATAACTTTAAAAATATGTCAAAGAAAGGAATAGCCATTATTGATAATGTAGTTTTAAAAACAGAAGGTTTTGTGGACTTAGAAAAAAACTTATGGTTTATTTTAAAATAATAGTTGGAAACTAAAGATACCTTTCTAATAATTCTTTAGTTTTTAAAATACCTTTCTCCTCTGAAATATTTGATCCTTCATACTCAATTCCATAATATCCGTCATATTCGAATTTATTTACAATATCAATTATTCTTTTAAAATCAATTGTTGATTCTTCACCATTGGTTGTAAAATCAAAAGATTTTGCACTTACCGCTTTCGCGAAGGGCATAAGCTCTTCCATTCCTAGATATTTATCGTATTCGTCAATACATTGACTGAAATAATTGTTTGGATCTTTTTTTTCTATACAAAAATTACCAAAATCAGGTAAAGTCCCACAGTTTTCAAGATTAACTTCCTTCATTACATTAGCTAGAAGTTTTGCATTAGAACTTAAACCTCCATGATTTTCTACAATAATATTTACTTTATCTTTTTTAGCAATAGAACATAATTTAGACAAAGATTTAGAGGAGTACTCTGTCCAACTTTCTTTTTGCATTTCTCCATTTAAATTAACTCTTATAGAGTGACATCCTAATTCGTGTGCCATCTCAATCCATTTAATATGATTTTCAATGGCTTTTTCTCTATTTAAGTTATTTTTAGTTGCTAAATCACCTTCACCATCAACCATGATTAAGAGATTTTTAATATCATTATCTTTTGATTTCATCAAAAGTTCTTTGGTAATTTTACTTATTGATCTGCTTTTTAATTCGTTCCAGTAAAGGGATGAAACATATTCTACAGCATTAAATCCCATTGCACTAGCCTTAATCGAAAAATTATTTGGAGACAATTCTTTATTTATTTTAATGGCTCTGTGAAGAGACCATTGAGCTAAAGAGATCTTTTTATTTATAGGAGAATTAAAAGCTAATCCTAATGTTCCAAGTGCGATTAACTGATTAAAACTTCTTCTTTTCATTTTAAAACTACTTTTCAATTTTCTTTCTGTTGTCTTCAGAATTTGTGTCTATTAATTTGTTATAAGGATCAATTCCAACTTCAATAGGTTCCTTGTCAACAATTATAGATATTTTATTATGAATTGAAGAGATCTTATGCTTTTTTAGATACAATTCTATTTCTTTTTCATCATTATCTTCACCAAAAATACCAATATCAATGTAGTCTTTTAAAAATACTGAGTATTCAGGCTTTTTCATGTCATCAGATTGATAAGTTATTGAATCTCTTTCTTCTTCTCCATAAAATGCTCTACCTTTTTCGTTGTTTCTGTATTTACTTACCTTAAATTCAATATCAACTTTGTACTTTCCATTATCTAATTTTTCTGATTTGGTTTCAACAACTCGGTTTTGATAGAGTGTAATAGTTTCAAACATATCTTTAATAAGATAATTCAATGAATCTGGTGTAACTTCTTTTATATGATTAACCAAATCAATAGAAGTAGTATATGGAGGTTCTTGAAACGCTACTTTTTTGACATATTTACTTAAAGCTTTATTAAGTGTCTTTTCTCCAATATAATCACTTAATGCATAAAAAATTAATGAACCTTTTTGATAATGAATATATCCTTGACCATCATTGTACATAAGTGCATTTTCTCTTTTTCTTTCAAAAGTTCTTGATGTTAGATATTCGTCAAGAGATCTTTTCAAGAATTTTCTCATTTTTTTCTTTCCGTTAACTTGTTCAATTACTTTTAATGAAACATATTCAGATAAACTTTCAGAAAGCATGGTAGAACCCAATACATCAGCTCCTATTACTTGATGTGCCCACCATTGGTGAGCAACTTCGTGAACTGTAACAAAGAAAGCATAATCGTTACCTCCTTCTTCTGAATCGTCTACTTTAGCTATAAAACCAATATCTTCTGAAAACGGAACTGTATTGGGGAACGATTGAGCGAATCCACCTGCAGTTCTCGGGAATTCGATAATTCTAAGTTGCTTGTGTTGGTAAGGACTAAAATTAGTAGAACAATATTCTAATGCAGCTTTCATTCCTTTCATCATTCTATCTAAGTTATAATCGTGATCCTTATGATAATAAATTTCTAGATTAACATCATTCCACTTATCTTGAGCAATTTCGTATTTTCCAGAATTAAATGCATAGAAGTTTAAAATTTTACTATCCATTTTATAATTAAAATATCTTCTATCTCCTTCGATCCATTCTTTTTGAAGATATCCTGGGGCAATAGCTATTTGGTCTTTAGAGGTACTTACGGTAGTTTCAAAATCAATCCAATCTGCATCTTTTGAAATGTATGTATTTCCAAGTGCAGTAGAATCAGATGGATATGGTTTTAATTTATTAGGTGGAAGGTCATATTTTTCTCTAGTTTTATCATCAGTTAGTTCTCCACCTGGGTATCCAAATGTTGGAAATAAGCTATTGTTTATAAATGTTCCATTATTTACGACTGAGGAGTTTTTTCTAATACTTGTATTAGGTTTATTTTTTACCGTAAATGATAATTTTAAACTGTCACCTGGATACAAAGATTTTTTTAATTTGTATACGTCGAAATTATATAAAGTGTCTTCTAAAACAAGATCTGTTTCTTTATCAAATTTAAAGGTGCTAATAGCATCGTTATGGTTTAAAAATAAACTATCTATTACGGTAGATGTTTTGTTTACCGTGATATAAGTTCCACTAGCATCAGCATCTAAAGTTTTGGGGAATAGATTAACGTCAACTTTTACAGAAACGATTCTAGGCTGACTATAATTTTCATATTTCTTATATTTTTTCTCCCATTCTACAGTTTGTAATTCTCTTTCTTTTGAAGATGTCCTTTCATTTAAAACATTTGTCTCATAGTAAATATATCCACCTGAACTTAAAAAAATTAACATTAATAAAGCTAAAAATTTTGGATATTTTCCTTTGAACCTGGATACAGCAATAGAAATTCTTTCTTTAAAACTTGAGGGTAAACCTCTAAAATAGAACAAGTATGTTAAAATAAAGAACACAAGTCCCAGAGATAACCAATATATTTTATAAAGAAAAAACCTGTTAACCGAACTTCCATAACCATCCATATCTGAATACGAAAATCCAGTGCCTGCATTGTATTTTAAAATGGATTGCTCAACTCCAGCTAAGCTAAGTAATGGTATTCCGATAAAAAGTACAATCATTATAAATATACCAACATATCTATCAGTAATTAAAGTTTGTATTAAGAACGATAGGAGTGCCCATATCACATATGAAATAAGAGAAAGAAAAATTAATTCATACAGGTAATGTGCTATTTCAAAATCATAGTATCCACTATAAGTTTGAAATAATATTCCAGAAATCATTATTAGTGAAAGTAATACAAGTTGCATTTTTACAATTGCTAAGAACTTAGAGCCTAGTAAAATCCAGTTTGGGGTAGGAGTAGTATCTATTAATTGATTTACATTGGACGTCCTTGATCTGTGTAATAAATTTGCAGCAAATAAAAATGTGGCAACATTTATAAATAAAGTAAATGTAGCTCCAGCTTGAAGCATTTTCCATGTTCTTGGATATGTAGGAGTTCCAAACACATTTCCCAGTTCTGAAAGTCCAATAAGGTTAAATAATAATGCTAGTATCACTATACTAATAAATGACCAGCTTTTAACTATGTATAAAAAATCAATATTAGATAAATTCCAAAGTTTTTTTATCTCATTTTTAAAACTGAAATCAATCGTAATCTTTGGAAGATTTACTTTAGTAATTCCTCCAAAATTACTTTTAGTTAGTCTTTTGGAATCTTTTTTATTAAAAGAGAATGTAAAAGCATTTTGACTGAAGCTGAAAATTTTATAAATAGACAGCAATACAAGTGATCCAAATGAAATAAAAATCAGTCTATTGTAAATAAGTAGCTCTCCAAGTGGTAAGTACAATTCGTTTTGTTCTGAAACAGTCCAGTATCTTGTGTAGTAGTTTGATGCTGAAAGACCAGAGGGATCTAATAGGGCTGCAATAAATCTGTTGTCAGGGTTACTAAAAAGGCCTTCAAGTAATGCTTCAATTATTACTATTATAATAACACTTATAAAACCAACATATACATTTCTTGTAAACGTGACCACTCCAAAAATTATCGAGCTGTACAAAAAGAGGTTTGGAAGAATTATTATAAAATAAGCGTCTAAATATGATTTTAAATCAAAAGGATTAACAATGTCCTGATTTGTACCGGGTAGTATAAAACCAAGGGAAACTGCTATAAAAATAGCAACTATTACTACGTTTACGATAAAAAATCCACTTAAAAACTTTGCAGTCAAATAGTTAGCTTTTGAAAATGGATAAGAGTAGAGTATGGTATGTATTTGAGATTCATAGTCCCTACTTATAGTTGATCCAATAATAGAAGGATAAAAGAATATTAAAATGGAGGCTGGTGCTGCAAATGCACCTAATACTGCCATTGGAGAATTTACAATTTTTGATGATCCGGTAGTTACTGAAATAGCATCAAATATTCCAGCAGAGGCAGCGGAAATAAGCATCCCAATCATAAAAAACACAACAGCATATATGTATAAAGCAGGTCTGTTAAACCAATATTTTATTTCGTTAAAAAAGATATTTAAGAACATGTATTAGTTTTTTAAGAATTATTATTTTGATCTTCTTTAAGCGCAATAAAATAAACGTCATCTAATTGAGGCTCTGCTTTCTTAAAATCTGTTCCAGGTTTTTTGTCTGAAAAAACTCTTATAGTAAGTGAATTATCTACGTTATAATTGGAAGATAATATATTGAATTCGTTTTCAGCACTTTCAAGATCATCTCTTAAAACTGATTTAGTCCAGATTTTATTTTTTAATTCATTTGTTGAATCTATTGGTTTAACATGTCTTAGTATTCTTCCACCATTAAGAATTGCCATATCGTTACATAGTTCTTTAACATCATCAACAATATGAGTAGAGAAAATCACAGTACTGTTAGTGCCAACTTCTCTTAAAACATTTAAAAAACGTTGTCTTTCTGCAGGATCTAATCCGGCAGTTGGTTCATCTACAATAATTAACTCTGGATTGTTTAGTAATAATTGTGCTATTCCGAATCTTTGTTTCATTCCTCCGGAATATCCAGAAACATTTTTCTTTTTGACATCAGTTAAATTGGTAATTTCTAAAAGTTTATCAATTAAAGCTTTTCTTTCTGTTTTATCAGAAATTCCTTTGAGTTTTGCGAAATAGTTTAGTAATTCATCAGCTGACATATTTGGATAAACTCCAAATGATTGAGGAAGATATCCTAATGTTTTTCTAAGAGAGATTTGATCTTCAATAACGTTTATCTCATTAAATGTGATTGAACCAGTATCAGGTGATTGTAATGTTGCAATTGTTCTCATTAATGTAGATTTACCAGCTCCATTTGGACCAAGTAATCCAAACATACCCTTGCCAATTTCTAAACTCAAATTATCCAATGCTTTAACCTTGTTACTATACGTTTTTGTAAGATTTTCTATTATTAAACTCATGTTTATTTTTTAAGATTTCAAAGATACCATTTTATTTTACATTCCATAAAGAATGTTTTAAATAAACATAATTCACTACTTTTAAAAAAACAATAATAATGATCCAATCATACAAACAAAAAATAAATCTTGAAGAAAAATATGATGCTATAATTATTGGATCTGGAATAGGTAGTTTATGTACAGCTGCCTTACTTTCAAAAGAAGGAAAAAAAGTTCTCGTTTTAGAACGTCATTATACAGCAGGTGGATTTACACATGTTTTTAAAAGAAAAGGCTACGAATGGGATGTAGGTATTCATTATATTGGTGAGGTTCAAAACCCAAACGCTCCAATTAGAAAAATGTTTGATTATATTTCAAACGATAAGCTTAAGTGGGCTGATATGGGTGAGGTTTACGATAAAATCATTATTGGAAATAAGACATATGATTTTGTAAAAGGAGTTAAGAACTTTAAGGCAAAAATGCATGAATATTTTCCAAATGATATTGATGCCATTGACAAATATGTTCAACTAATTTTTGATTGCAATAAAACGATGAAAAAGTTTTATTTAGAGAAAGCCTTGCCTGATTATGTAAGTAAGCTAGTTGGTTTTTTCTTTAGAAAAAGTTATTTAAAATATTCTAGTAAAACTACTTATGAAGTTATTAGTTCATTAACAAATAATGAAGATTTAATTAAAGTTTTAACTGGTCAATATGGAGATTATGGTTTACCTCCAAAGCAAAGTAGTTTTGCTATGCATGCAAGTGTAGTAAAACATTATTTTAATGGAGGAAGTTTTCCGATTGGGGGTTCTTCCCAAATTGCTAATACTATTGATGATGTGATCGAATCAAGTAAGGGAACTATTCTTGTAAGCGCAGAAGTAAAAAATATATTAATTAAAAATAACAAAGCTAGTGGTGTAGAAATGAGTGATGGCAAGAAATTTTACTCTAATTTAATCATTAGTGGAACCGGAGTTTTTCAAACTTACAATCATTTAATCCCGAAAGATATTAGTGTTAAACATGGTTTTGTAAATAATTTAAAAAAGGTAACGCCCTCTGTAGCTCATGGATGCTTGTATTTAGGGCTAAATGGTTCATCTGAAGAACTAGGTCTTCCTAAAAATAATTTATGGATATATCCAAAGGATGTCGATCACGATACAGCAGTTTCGAATTATCTAAATGATACTGATTCAGATTTTCCTTTAGTGTATATCTCATTTGCATCATCAAAAGATCCATCATGGCAGTCACGATATCCTAATAAAAGCACTATAGATATTATTACATTACTTCCTTACGAAAGCTTTATGAAGTGGGAGGGAACCAGGTGGATGAAAAGAGGTGAGGATTATAATCTTTTAAAGGATAAAATTACAAATCGACTTTTAGATCATTTGTATAAGCAATTACCTCAACTAAAAGGAAAAATTGATTGTTTTGAGCTTTCAAGCCCTTTAACAACAAAAAACTTTGTTAACTATAGTAAAGGAGAGTTGTATGGAATTGATCATACTCCTTCAAGATTTAATCAAAAGTTTTTAAGACCCAAAACACCTATTAAAAACCTTTATTTAACTGGTCAAGACATAGTTTCTGCAGGTGTTGGAGGAGCACTTTTTTCTGGACTTATTACTGCTGCATCAATTACAGGAATTAATTTTATGAAAAAAATATATAAATAATTTAAAACTATTAGTTTTAAAAAAATATTCAAATATGAAGGTTTTAATGGATTACGTAAATGACAATACTTTTAAAGTAAAAAACGAGTCGAATAATGAGCTAGTAATTGATATGTGTGATCCAGATAAAAAAAATCATCTTTCTCCAATGGAACTATTATTATCTGCCGTAACGTCTTGTGCTGCTGTTGAAATTGTTTCAATGATAAAAAAAAGAAAAAGAAATTTTCAAAATATTTTGGCTGAAACCCATGGCGTAAGAGTTGATGCTTCACCAAGGTATTTTACTTCAATCGATATTAAATATATAATTTATTCTAAAGATTTAACTGAGAGTGAAGCGGATAGATATATTTCTCTTTCATTAGAAAAATATTGTTCAGTTGGAGCGACTATTAATGATAAAACTAAAATAAATCATAGCTTTAACATTATCAGATAATTTTAAAGAGTCTTTTGCATAAATTCTTTTGCAAACTTGAAAGACTTACTTCTTGCAGTTTTATTTCCTCCTATAGTTACTCCTCTTTCTACACAGAAAAGAAATCCTATTTTTTGTAAAAAAGGATTTGTCATAGGAATGTTTAGATAATTCATTAAAATATCACCTTCAATATTAACGTCAAACATACAATCTTTAAAACTGTACCCATTTTCATTGAATTCTAATCCTCCTTCTCTGTCAAACCCGTGGTGAGAATTTTCATAAACTGTAATATTAACATTTGATTTAGCTAATTTATCTACAAAATCATTACACGGCTCTGCAGGTGTCCAATCGTCTAATTCACCTATAAGAATATGAATTGGTGCTTTACTAAAATTCATGTCCTTAAAATCAAAAAAACATGGTGGATAAAAAGCTAAGTGAGATGCAAATTTTACAGATTCACCAAGAGTTTTAATTATTGGGTTCCATGCAGAAAACAAGGTTACTCCTCCACCTAAACTCCATCCAGTTATTGAAA